>Peterbilt_p1__coassemble_102_pt1 | contig 92575 bp, 70 predicted proteins | sample Peterbilt_p1__metabat2_low_PE_002 | metagenome-assembled genome bin Peterbilt_p1
ACTCTCGCGAACTACCCCCTCAAAGTAGCGTGTCTACCAATTTCACCACCTGGGCTAAATTAGATTGTCATTGAAATGCTTAGCGCGTTTCAACAGGTGCACATTATAAGGATTTTTTAGTCCTTGTAAAGCTATTTTTAAATTTTTTTTTGCTTTTGTGCACCTTTGTGATAAATAAGCCGTTAGTAGATATAACTAAGCTCACTCTTGCGCATTAGACTACCCTTTTTACCTGTGAGTAAAAAATCATAAATAGCATCATAGAGTAAGACATTTTGAACATACTTACGGGTCTCTTCAAAAGGAATACATTCAATGTACATGGCAGCATCGCGATAAATACCATCTGTAGACTGCCATTTAATAATACGTCCAGGACCAGCATTATAAGCAGCAGCAGCCAGTACACGATTGTTATCAAACTTCTCTAGCATCCACTTCAAATAAGTACTGCCATAACGAATATTGGTCTCAGGATCAGTTAAAGACCCTACTCCCTTAAACTGCCACTTTTCCTTTCTAGCAATATCACGTGCTGTACCTGGCATCACTTGCATTAGACCTACTGCACCAGCCCATGACTTAATCTTATGATTGAGCATACTCTCTTGACGAGAAATGCCATAAAGGAAAGATAAAGGTACAGTGCTCTCTTTAGCATATTGCTCAAATAAAGAACGATAAGCCAGAGGGAAACGATAGTCCAAAGCATCCCAACGTTGGGAGCTGACAACAAAATCAATGGCATAGCGAACATTACCTGATTGCAAGGCCCATTGAGCCATAACCATAGCCTCATGCTCAGGAGCATGCTTAGCAATCTCGCGCCACTCATAAATAGCATTGTCATCATCTAAAGCATAGAGCTCTAAAAAGCGCAATGCAGCCTTATTATGAGCAATATCCATAGGGAATGAGAACTTAGGATCAATCTTTAAATAATTAAAAGCATAGTCACTATTTAAAGCTTGGGCAGCATAAAAGCCAAAGAAGCTTCTATCTTTAGCTACCTCTGATAATAAGAGCGCAGCTTCATTACTCTTACCCATTTCAAAAGCAGCTCGGCCCTTCCAGTAGCGCCAATTGATAGCATTCCGCACATCTTGAGGCAAGTGATCAATTAAGACATAGACCTTATCCCACTGTGCAAAGTAAATAGCTCGACGCAAACGCAGCTCTTTTAAATTAGTACTCCAAGCTAACGCTGGTAAATTCTTATCGACCCATTGCACATCTTCTAGACTATAAGAACGTCCTAAAAAACTTAAAGCAAAAATTTGGTAAATATCAACTAGCTCAGCTTCTGAAGGATCATAAGTCTTAATGAACTTATTAAAGTCATTACGCGCTGCCAGAGGCGATAAATTGGCATAACGCTTAAAAGCTAGCACGGCGGTGCGATGCTCGCTCTCACTATTACCTGCTACCTTATCAAAAAGGGTATTAGGCTCATCATAAAGTGCCATCTGAGCTTTAATGCGCTTACCAAAAGTCGTGCTCTCAAGGCTATGAGCTAGACTCTTAGTAGTATCTTGATAATAGCGTTGCACATAAGCATTTTCATAGCGCTTTAAAATTAGCTTGTCCGTCAAATAGCCCTTAGCATCAAATAAAACCATTAAAGCATTACAGGAAACTGGTTTCTTACTCAAATCAAGGTAAACACGAGTAGCAAAAGAAATAGCATCCTCATTGACCTTATTTAAAGGCCAATTGGCTTCATAAAAGCGGCAAATCTGTGACTTTTGGTTAAAGTTTAAGCTGCTGAGCTTACTCTCATCAAAAGGCTTAGGACCAATTAATAAGGACAAACGCTCATAATCATGCTCGTCAGATAAATAGCGAGCATAACGCTCTTTAAGTAAGGCACTAAGTTCATGATGCTCTGAGCTATTAATAAACTTTAAAGCAGCATCAAACTTCTCAGGGCGAATGTTATAGCCCAAATAATAATAAGTCAGCCAGACATTGAGCGGATAGCCTTGCAATTGCTCCTTTTGAATTTGAAAGCCTAAGACCTCATCGCCCCTCTTAAAGGCATTTTGCGCCTGCACATAAGCATCACGCATTTTGCTAATACGGCTTTTAGGCAGCTGATCAAACTCTGTTAAAGATAAATTGCTCTTAGTATCAAGCGAGCTCCATAAGGTAGGATCAATGGTGCTAGTTACCAAAGATCCCATACCTGCACCCAGAGCACTAACCCCTACAACCTTACTAGCACTCTTCTTGACAGCAGCCTTCTTCACTGTAGCTTTCTTTACTGCTGCTTTCTTATCTACAGCTTTATGAGCAGCTACACTCTTAGTAGTACTTTGAGCGTAAGATACGTTGTCTAATATAGGCCAAGTGAAAGTAAAGACACAGCCTAATACTATCAGTGAGCTTTGAAGCCAACTCTTATTAACCATTACTAGCTCCAGGAAAGGAATACCACACCAACTTAATTATGCGCACCAGCAAACGCAAAGCACGAATTTTTGTCCTGCTGCCCTAAAAAAGTGCTCTTATTGACTATAGACAGCTATAAATAGCTTAAGTTTCCCTATCATACGAAAAAGCCCCTTAGAACTATAGCTCTAAGGGGCTTATCTTCTGCGCTTAAATAATTAAGCTAAGAAGATATTATAGTAACCTACTAATAAGATTACAGTAATAACTACTGGCAGGACGTACTTAAAGTACCAAATAGTCCATTCAGGAATCTTAGGGCCCGAGCCGATATTACACTCCTCGCGATAGCGCTTAAAGCCCATACCAGTCTTGGCAGTAATAAATAGTAAGAAGACTAAAGAACCAATAGGTAAGACGTTATTGGACACGATAAAGTCTTGTAAATCCATAATGGTAGAGCTACCACCTAATGGATGGAAGTCAGAGAGCACATTAAAGCCCAAAACACATGGAATGGACATTAAGGTAATGATTATGAAATTGCACAACACTGCCTTAGGTCGCGAGATAGTAAAGAGATCCATAGTCATGGAAATAATACTCTCAAATACGGCAATTAAGGTTGAAAGAGCCGCAAAGAGCATGAATAAGAAGAATAAGCTACCCCAGAACAGACCATACTCCATATTGGAAAATACAGTAGTTAAGGTAACAAACAATAAGCTTGGACCTTGGCCTGGCTCAACATCATAGCTAAAGCATGCTGGAAAAATCACAAAGCCAGCTAAGAGAGCCACAGTAGTATCGAGGATACAAATTAAGATCGCCTCAGAGGTCAAGGAGTGACGCTTATCCATATAGGTACCAAAAATTTCAATGGAACCTTGGCCTACAGATAAAGTAAAGAATACCTGACCCATAGCAGCCCACACCGCTTGTAAAAAGCCATGCTGCTTCACACTATCCCAAGATGGATTTAAGTAATAAGCAATACCCTCAGCAAAGCCTGGTAAAGATACAGAACGTATAGCCATGAAAATTAACAGTGCAAAGAGCACTAACATCATAGGCTTGGTAATACGCTCTACACCTTTAACTACACCTAAAGCAACTACAGAGAAAGCTACTACAGCTACCGTCATCATACATACAAACATGATATAAGGGCTATTTAAGAGCTCCTCAAAGCGCATGACGGCACTTTCTTGAGTTGTTCCTTCAGGGAAGAATCCTGTAGCAGTACGGAAGCAATAGTACAAGAGCCAACCAGTAATAACACCATAGAAAGACATTAAAACATAGCTACCTGGGATCATCCAGAACTTGTTCCAGTGCCACTTAGAGCCAGGCTGCTCTAAAATCTCAAAAGCGCGAGCTACAGAGCGACGAGAAGCACGACCTACTGAAAGCTCTAAAGTTAATAAAGGTACACCTAACAACAGTAGGAAAAAGAGGTACATGATAACAAAAATTGCACCACCATACTGACCTGTAATATAAGGGAAGCGCCATACGTTACCAAGACCGATAGCACATCCTGCTGCAATGAGCAGGAAGCCTAAGCGCGATGAAAACTGTTCGCGTTGAGACATAAAAACTCCTGAGACTTATTTACCAAAGACACCGACATAGCCTTGGACAAACAAGGCAAAGATGATGACAGGCAAGACAAAACGGTAGTAGTTATAAGCTCCCTTAGGGATCTTCAAGCCCTTACCATGATTAGTTTCTTTTAGATAGCTCTCAAAACCCCAACCACGCTTTAAGGTGATATAAAGAACATAACAAGTAGTACCAAAAGGCAGAATGTTATTGCTCAAGATGAAGTCGTAAGTATCTAAAATAGTGGACTCACCGCCTAAAGGATGAACGTCCGATAAATAGTTGTAGCCATACATGCAAGGCAAGCCTAAGAGCAAGATGGTAATACAGTTGATCACCACTGACTTAACGCGTGAAACGTTGAAAACCTCAATAGTAATAGCAATGATGTTCTCAAACACTGCAATTAAGGTGGACATAGCGGCAAAGAGCATGAATAAGAAGAAAATGCCGCCCCAAATAGCACCATATTCCATGTTAGAGAACACAGTAACTAAAGTCACAAAGATTAAACCTGGACCCTGACCTGGCTCTACAGCATAACTAAAGCAGGCAGGGAAGATTACTAAACCTGCAAGCAATGCTACTGTAGTGTCTAATAAGGTAATGGTAAATGCTTCATAACCTAAGGTGTAATCTCTGCTCATATAAGAGCCGAAGATCTGAATGGAACCTACACCCAAGCCTAAGGTAAAGAAAGCCTGACCCATAGCCGCTGACAAAGCATTTAAAATGCCACGCTCTTGCATATTCTCAAAGTTAGGCATGAGATAGTAGGAAATACCATCAGCAAAGCCTGGCAGAGTAAAAGAGCGTGCTGCCAAAAAGATGAGCAAACCAAATAATAAGAGCATCATAGGCTTGGTGATGCGCTCAACACCACGCTTTAAACCAAAAGCACAAACGCTAAAAGCTACGACTACTACCGATACAGTACATACGAGCATAATATTAGGTGAGGCTAATAAGTTATTAAAAATGTCACCTGCCTGAGCTTGAGTAATATTAGGTTGTACATTGCCCGAACCTACCTTCAGCATGTAATAAAGCATCCAGCCTGTTACTAAAGAGTAGAAGGACATCAAAATATAGTTGCCAGGGATCATCCAGAACTTGTTAGTGCGCCACTTGCTACCTGGAGTTAATTCCTCAAATGACTTACCAAGGCTGCGACGAGAAGCACGACCTACAGCAAGTTCCATAGTCAGCAAAGGAATACCTATTAAAAATAGGAAGCTCAAGTAGATTAGGACGAAGATTGCACCGCCGTATTGTCCTGTAATGTAAGGGAAACGCCATACATTACCTAAGCCAATAGCACATCCAGCGGCAATCAACAAGAAACCTAAACGCGATGAGAACTGTTCTCTGGCCATAATAAAAATCCCTAATAAGCAAACTTGCAAATAACAAGTTTGTTTCCCTCTCTATAAGAGAGAAAGGCCCACTGATATGGGCCTTTGATCAAGACTATATCAGTATTGTCTATGCAAAGAAGACACTGTAATAGCAATTCATAATTAATAAGAAAATCACTACAGGTACTACAAAACGATAGTAGCTTAGACCCCAAGATGGCATCTTAATACCACTACCAGTGTTACACTCACTTAAGAAGTTATCGTAACCCCAGCCATTACGCCAAGTGATGAAAGCTGCATACACTAAAGCGCCAAATGGCAAGATGTTGTACGAAATGATGAAGTCTTCTAAATCTAAGATAGTAGACTCACCACCTAGTGGGTGAATAAAGGACAGTAAGTTAAAGCCAAAGACACATGGTAGAGCAATCAATAAGATCACACCAAAGTTGCCCATTACTGCACGACGACGAGAGGTAGTAAAGAGCTCCATGGTAATGGCAATAATGTTCTCAAATACGGCAATTAAGGTAGAAAGTGCAGCAAAGAGCATAAACATAAAGAATAAGCCGCCCCAAATAGCACCGTTTTCCATATGGGAGAACACTGAAACCAAGGTAACAAAGATTAAACCTGGACCCTGACCTGGCTCTACAGCATAGGTAAAGCAAGCTGGGAAGATTACTAAACCAGATAAGAAAGCTACAGTAGTATCCAAAGCTAAGATGCTTAAGCCTTCAGTTGCTAAGGTCTGCTTGGAGTTCATGTAGGTACCAAAAATCTGGATAGCACCAATACCAATAGATAAGGTAAAGAAGGCCTGAGCCATAGCTGCAGAGAGCACCTCAATGACGCGAGCTATGCCACCACCAGTAATCTTGGAGATATCTGGCTTTAAGTAGTACTCAACACCTGCGCTAAACCCCTCTAAGGTAAAGGAGCGTAAAGCTAAGAAAATTAAGAGGCCAAAGAGCACTAACATCAATGGCTTAGTGACACGCTCTACGCCCTTACGTAGACCTAAAGCACAAACACCAAAAGCTAAAGAAACTACTGCTAACATGTTCATTAACATGTCAGATGGAGATGAGAGCATATTGCCAAAAGCAGCTCCAGCAGCGGCAGCATCAGTATTTTGACCAAACTCGCCAGTAAAGCCCTTTACGCAATAATAAAGCATCCAACCAGTGATAACGCTATAAAAGGACATGAGCACATAGTTACCTGCAATCATCCAATACTTGTTATAGCGCCACTTAGAGCCCTCAGGAGCCAATTCTTCAAAAGATAAAGCCAAGGAACGACGGGAGGCACGGCCTACAGCCAACTCCATCATTAATAAAGGAAGACCAAAGGCTACTAAGAAGAATACATAAATTAATACGAAAATTGCGCCACCATATTGACCGACAATATAAGGGAAGCGCCATACATTACCCAGACCGATTGCACAGCCGGCAGCAATGAGCAAAAAGCCTAAGCGTGAGGAGAAGTGTTCACGGGTTGCCATAGCTTTAGAATACCTAAAATAAAGAGGATAAACGCACTCTTGTTATGCAATAGTTGAGACCTTACCCATACAGACCTGCCCAACTATGTCCAATGATCGCTTAGCGCAGAACAGCAAATCTCTAGCTGCAACCTATACTAAGTCTTCCTAGTTTGCACTATTTTTGTACTTATTTCAGCACTTTCTATTATGGTGCACTATTTTTTCCAACTGCCCCAAAATAAAGAAAAACCAAAATACGCCCTCAAAAAAGCAAATTTAAAAAGAAATCACGTAAACAAAGCGCAAAATCATCATTTTTACAAAAAATGTCTATTAAATACTAATGCCTAAAGCTAGTCAAATTTGCACCAATTTGAGCACATAAAAAAACCCATGTACCTTAAGCACATGGGTTTTTTATAAAAGTTGCCGCTTAATTATTATTCAGCGTCAACCTTGTCCTCTTCTACCTCAGTGCTCTGCTCTACATCAGCAGCAGCTTCAGTATCTGCTGCAGCTGCAGCATCAGCTAAGCAAGCACGGATAGAAAGACGGATACGGCCATTGGACTCGTCTACGTCTAAGACACGTACCTTAACATTGTCGCCTACACGTAAGTAGTCAGCAACATTCTCTACACGCTCATCGGCAATCTGAGATACGTGAACTAAACCATCACGACCAGGTAAGATATTAACAAAAGCACCAAACTCAGTGATGCGTACTACCTTACCAACATAGTCGTGGCCAACTTCAACATCAGCGACTAATTCTTGAATACGAGCAATAGCAGCCTTGGCATCTAACTCAGAAGAGGCAGCAATACGTACTGAGCCATCATCGCTTAAATCAATAGAAGTATTGGTGTCAGCTTGGATAGAGCGAATATTAGCACCACCCTTACCGATAACATCCTTAACCTTCTCTGGAGCGATGTTGATCATCACCATACGTGGAGCAAATGGAGATAAGTTAGACTCAGGCTCAGGCATAGCAGAGCTCATGATCTTGAGTAAGTGGATACGTGCTGCATGAGCATCGGTTAAAGCCTGTTGCATGATCTCACGAGTGATACCATCAGTCTTGATGTCCATCTGTAAGGCAGTAACACCTTCGGTGGTACCTGCAACCTTAAAGTCCATATCACCTAAGTGATCCTCATCGCCCATGATGTCAGTTAACACAGCAACGCGGTCATCTTCTTTAACTAAACCCATAGCAATACCTGCAACAGCAGCCTTGCAAGGAACACCAGCAGCAAATAAAGCTAAAGAGCCGCCACATACTGAAGCCATAGAAGAAGAACCATTGGACTCAGTAATCTCAGAGACTAAACGAATGGTATATGGGAACTTATCTGCATCTGGTAATACGGCACGTAAAGCACGCTTAGCTAAACGACCATGACCAATTTCACGACGCTTTGGAGAACCAATTAAGCCCGTCTCACCTACACAATATGGAGGGAAGTTATAGTGGAGGATAAAGCGATCGGTTCTAACACCTGTCATATCTTCAAAGGTCTGAGCATCGCGCTCGGAGCCTAAGGTACAAGCAACAATAGCTTGGGTTTCACCACGAGTAAATAAAGAAGAACCGTGAACGCGTGGTAATAAGCCAGTAGCTACAGTAATAGGACGAATCATACGTAAAGTACGACCATCAATACGCTTTTCACCAGCTAAGATACGCTCACGAACAATAGTGCGCTCTAAGTCAAATAAGATAGCTGCAACTTTATCAGAAAGCTCAGCCCACTCTTCTTTCATGGCTACTACCTTGGCAGTAACCTCTTCTTTAATAGCCTCTAAACGCTCTTGACGCTCCAGCTTATCTACGATGTAGAAAGCCTCACCTACGCCCTCAGTAGCTAAGTCCTTAACAGTCTTAACTAACTCTTCGTCCTCTTGAGGCTTTTGCCAATCCCAAACAGGACGGTTGACCATCTTCTTGAAGGTCTCAATCTCATTGATAACAGTCTGTTGTTGCTCGTGACCATACATCACAGCACCTAACATGACGTCCTCAGGTAAGATCTTAGCCTCAGACTCAACCATGACCACAGCTTGCTTAGAGCCTGCTACTACTAAATCAAGCTCAGAGTCAGCCATCTCAGAAGTAATTGGATTTAAGACATACTGGCCGTTGATATAACCAACACGAGCAGCACCTAATGGGCCATTCCAAGGTAAGCCAGAGGTAGCTAAAGCAGCAGAGGCAGCAATGATAGAAATAATATCAGTTGGAACCTCTGGGTTAGCAGACATAACAGTAACCACTACCTGTACTTCATTAACGAAGCCATCAGGGAAAAGTGGACGTAATGGACGGTCAATCAAACGAGAAATTAAGGTCTCGCCTTCGCTAGCACGACCTTCGCGTCTAAAGAAGCTAACAGGAATCTTACCTGCTGCATAAGAGCGCTCTTGATAATTAACGGTTAAAGGGAAGAAGTCACGACCTTCTACGGCATCTTTACGCTTACATACCACAGTAGCTAATACAGTGGTATCGTCCATAGAAGCCATTACAGCGGAGTCTGCCTGACGACCAATGGCACCTGTTTCTAAAGTAATTTTATGGCGACCATACTTAAAGGTGTGGAAGATAGGCTCTAAATTCATCGAAAATTTTCTCCAATCCCTGAAAATTAAGACTTATAACAATCGAGCAAAAGCTTGGGGCGGTGAGCGCAAATATATAAGCTCAAACCTAGGATATATCTATTCTTATCAACAGCTGCACTTTTGCTTAGATTGAAAATCTCATCGACACTGTCTTCACAGCAGAAGTTGGCGCAGGGGCTCGATTTTAAGGAAGGCACCAAAGTGCACTACCTTAATTTTTAGGGATCTTAGTTGTTTTAGGTTTTACCAAACCAAGACAGTTTAGCTAATCGATCTAACATTATAAGGAAAAGAGCCTTTAAAGGCACTCTACTTTTATAAAAGTATGTTTGCTATATCAAGTTTTGGGCACAAAAAAGGCGACCTATCGGTCGCCCTTTTTATGTGGCTATTGCTAGCCACGCCATTGTTGCTAAGTCCTAGCGACGGAGCTTTAACTTCTCAACGATGGCAACATAACGCTGGTGGTCAGTCTTCTTTAAGTAGTCTAAGAGACGACGACGCTGAGCAACCATGCGGAGCAAGCCACGACGTGAGTGGTGATCCTTCTTATTAGCCTGGAAGTGTGGCTGTAAGTCAGCGATACGGTAGGTTAATAAGGCGATTTGAACCTCGGCAGAACCAGTGTCCTTCTCACCACGAGAGAACTCAGAAACGATCTTAGCTTTTTGCTCTACGCTTAATGCCATTTTGCATTGCTCCATTTGTGAAAATGATACGCCCTTTCCGATCACAAACTCAGGAAGGGTAAAAACAAGTGATGGGCAATTTTACCATACAAAGCTGATAAATCAAGAGGTTTTAGCCAATTGGAACTTGCCAATAACCTTAGCCTGATTGGTAGCTAAATTGTTGAGCTCATCCATATTACTCTGGAGCTCAGACATTTGCTCATAACTATCTTCAGCAAGCTTAGAAATATGAGCAATAGAAGAGTTAATCTCACTAGCTGAGCTTGATTGCTGCTGACAGGACATAACAATTTGTTCAGACATGTCAGAAATAGTAGCAATAATTCCCATAATCTCCTCAATAGAGGAGTTAGCGCGTGAGCTTTGCTGCAAGGAATTACTCATCTCATCTTCACATGAAGCCATCACATTAACTGAATTGGTCACTGCTTTTTCCAATAAGGAGATAGTATTACTTACCTCCTTAGTAGACTTAGCTGTTCTAATAGCTAATTCACGAATCTCATCTGCCACAATAGCAAAGCCACGTCCTGATTCACCAGCACGAGCTGACTCAATAGTGGCATTTAAAGCTAGCAAATTAGTCTGGTCAGCAATATCAGCAATGGTACGCACAATAGACTCAATCTGTGAGCTCATCATATGAATCTTATTAATAGCTTCAGAGGAATCACGTAAGCGATCCGAAAGAGTATGAGTAGTAGTGATATTGTCCTGCATAGTACGACGACAAGTATCTGAAGCCTCTTCGGCACTTTTTACTTCATCTAAGGTCGAACGCGCAAATTCAGTAACTTTTTCAACAGCAACTTCCATCTCTGAAGTAGCGCTAGCTACGCTTTGAGCAGTATTACGCTGTAAAGAAATAGCCTGATTAGTTGCATCAATAGAGGCTAAGTTAGTGTTGACCATGCGATAGAGCTTATCAACGTCATTTTTCACCACTGTTAAAGTGCCATTGGTGTTATCTACTACATAGTCAACCAATTTGCCAATAGAGCCAATTTCATCACGCGCCTTAAGCTCTACCTTATCGCGCAAGTCACCTTGAGCCATAGACATTAAGCGGCGTAAAAGTATACCTGTATCATGACGTAAAGAATGCCTAATAGTAATATTAGTTAAGACAATGACACATAAGGCAATAGCAAGGCCAATAAAAAGACAGTATTTGACATATCTCATCATCTTATCAACTACAGCCTGATCGGCTAAGTTGCGATTATTGAGATAGGTAATGAGATTACGCAATTCATATAAAGCAGGCATGCTATAAGTGGAGGTTTGTTCAAAAGCCAACTTGGCAGCACGCTCAGGATCTGAACTATATAAACGGCTAATAGTTGTAGCACTAGAACTTAACTTAGCTAGCAGATCACGAGCTTTGTCATAGTACTTGTTGTTGAGAGTCTGCTTAATGGTCTCATCATTAAGACGATTGATATGCTCATTAAGCGCTAAGATACTATCATCGATAGTACTAACTGATTTGTTAATGTTAGCAATAGCTTGGGCAGTATTGGCATTTTTATCAAACAGCTGGCGCATATCCTCCTCTAGTGAGAGGATATTATTACTTACCACATTGGAAGTTCTAACTACTATTCTTACTCCTGAGCGATCTTGACTATCGTTGACCTGGCTCGTCATAAAAACAACTACTAAAGTAGCAACCAAGAATAAGAAGAAAGTAATACCTACGCACAAGTACAGGCGATGAATAATAGACATCCCGCCAAAGTGGAAGGTAAAGAGCGCTTTGAAAAAAGGCAGGTGAGGACGGGCGAGATTGACCTTAGTTTTTTTGGCAAACTCTAGATCGGACAGGGTACTGTTATCTGACTGCATATGAAAAAACCTTTCTTTACCTGTATGCCTTATGCTACTACCTACTTAAAATATAATTATAATCTCATGAAACATATTGCAAAGTATTTTATCTTGGCTTTCATCCACTGGGCAAGACCAGTGTTTTTCGCCACTATATTTATAACAAGTAACGAATCAATTACAGAAATCTTTAAGAAAAGTGATTTTTGCAAGAATCTAGGCTAGATGGTATGATGTTCTTTTGCACCAATTTTAGCAAAGAGAGTATGTCATTATGGCAGGCAAAAAAAAGAATAGCGGCGGTGCAGATATTGCTGTTAACCGTCGTGCCAAACACGATTACTTTATTGAAGAACGTTATGAGGCAGGTCTGTCCTTACAAGGCTGGGAAGTTAAATCCTTACGCGCAGGTAAGGCTAATATCTCCGAGGCCTATGTTATGGTTAAGGATGGTCAAATCTTACTTATTGGTGCCACCATTAACCCATTAAAGACCTCTTGTGCCTTTGTCGTATGTGATCCTACGAGAACCCGCACTTTGCTTATGAATAAGCGCGAGATCCATAAGTTAATGGGCCAATCTCAACGCCAAGGCTATACCATTATGCCTTTACGTCTCTATTGGAAGGGCTCGTGGGCTAAACTAGAAATTGGTCTAGCTCGTGGTAAGCAAGAACATGATAAGCGTGACACTATTAAAGAGCGCCAATGGCAGCGCGATAAAGCACGCATTATGAAAAAAGCCTCTTAGCTAAAAAAATCCCAAGGCCTAAACCTTGGGATTTTTCTTTTAGTCCATAGTCTCGAACTCTTCTTCTTTACGCTCAATCTTTTTAGGGATTAAGTTCTTTCGCTCAATCTTGAGCAATAAAGCCCAAGTAGAAGCTACATAGATAGAAGAAATAGTACCAAAGACAATACCAATAGTTAAGGCTAAGGAGAAACCAAAGATCATGTCGCCGCCAAAGAATAATAAGGCCAGCACAGTGATCATAGTAGTACCAGAGGTAATGATGGTACGAGAGAGAGTTTGAGTTAAAGAAACATCAAAGAGACGATCCATGCTCATATCATGAGGCAGACGGCTAGCATTTTCACGAATACGATCAAATACTACGATCTTATCGTTAAGCGAATAACCTAATACCGTAAGCACAGCTGCTAATACTGTCAAATCATATTCAATTTGCCAGAAAGAGAAGCAGCCCATTACCACAATCACGTCATAGGCCAATGATATTACTGCACCAGTGGCCATTCTCCACTCAAAACGGAAAGCGATATAAATCAAGATTGCGACTAAGGAAACTACAATAGCCACAATACCACTTTCTACTAACTCAGCACCTACAGATGGACCTACATACTCAGAACGAGTAATAGAAGAGTCAGGATCTAATTTATAAGATGCCTCTTGGATCTTAGTAGTAACAAATTGTTGATTTAAATCATCCTTTGGAGCTACACGGATCATAACATCACGGGTAGAACCAAAGTGCTGTACTACACCTTCAATACCCTCTTGAGCATAGGCTTTACGAACCTTATCTAGCTCCATAGCCTGGGTATAGTGAGTCTCAACAACAATACCGCCAGTAAAATCAAGACCCCAATTAAGCCCCTTAACAATCATAGAGCCGATAGAAGCAATCACTAAGACTAAGCATAGGATCTCCACCAAGCCCTTGATCTTCATAAAAGGGATAACAGTAGTATCTTTAATGAACTGTAACATGATGCGCTCCCTTAAATGCTAAGCTTCTTAAGCTGAGGCTTACCACCCCAAATAATATTAACCACAGCACGGCAAGCAGTAACTGCAGTAAACATGGAGGAGGCCAGACCAATCATTAAGACTAAAGCAAAGCCCTTAACAGCACCAGTACCTACCATAAATAGAATCAAGGCTGTAATAAAGGAAGTAATGTTAGAGTCCGCAATGGTTGAGAAGGCGCGATCATAACCTTCATTAATAGCCACTTGCACCGACCTACCTGCACGCAATTCTTCACGAATACGCTCATAGATGAGCACATTAGCATCCACGGCCATACCAATGGTAAGCACAATGCCTGCCATGCCAGGAAGGGTCATAGTAGCACCAGGCACCATAGACATGACACCTACTACTAAGACTAAGTTAAAGAGCAAGGCTAAGTTTGCTACTAAACCAAAGGCTTTGTAGTAAATAACCATGAACACGCCTAAAGCAGTGAAGCCATAGAGCATGGCACGTAAGCTATTATCGATGTTCTCTTGACCTAAGGATGGACCAATAGTGCGCTCCTCTACAATTTGAATAGGAGCAATCAAGGCACCTGCACGTAATAATAAAGCTAAGTTATGAGCTTCACGAGCAGAATCGATACCAGTGATACGGAAGTTAGAACCTAAACGAGATTGAATAGTAGCTACGTTAATAACTTGCTCAACTTTCTTAAACTTTGGCTTATAGCCTGGCTGACCAATCTTTGGAGCATTAGGATCAGTATTCTCTACTACCTTGAACTCAATAAAGTTTGTGGCCATGGCCTTACCTACGTTGTCCTTAGTGAACTCAGACATAATGGAGCCACCACGGGCATCTAAGGAAATATTAACCTGAGGACGACCATTTTCATCGGTAGAAGATGAAGCATCAACAATGTGATCACCAGTTAAGATCACACGCTTTTCCAAGATTACAGGATAGCCATTACGATCGCTATGGAGCTCAGTGCCTGGAGGCACACGACCTTGCATAGCAGCGTTAACATCAGCATTAGAGTTAACTAAGCGGAACTCTAAGGTTGCAGTAGCACCTAAGATTTCTTTAGCACGAGCAGTATCTTGTACGCCAGGGAGCTCAACTACAACACGCTCTGCACCTTGACGCTGAATTAAAGGCTCGGCTACGCCTAACTCATTAACACGGTTACGTAAGATGTTGATGTTCTGATCAACAGCAGAAGTTCTGATCTGAGAGAGACGAGCTTCAGTCATAGAAGCACGGATAAAGAAACTGCCATCGCGCTCATAGTTTTGGAAAATAAAGTCACGATGATTTTTCTTTAACAACTCAGTAGCAGTATCACGGCTGGTAGCTTCACGGAAAGTAATAACCACATCATTACCCTCAGCACGAGCGCCAGAGAGGCGAATATTGTGCTGACGTAATTCATTACGTAAGTCAGATACTAACTGAGTTCTCATCTTCTTCATGGCTTCATCCATGTCCACTTCCATTAAAAAGTGCACACCACCACGAAGATCAAGACCCAACTTTAAAGGATGCATGCCTAAAGAGCGCATAAAAGCTGGGGTAGCTGGAGCTAAGTTTAAAGCAGTAATATAGCGATCACCCAAGTAGCTTTGTACCATGTCTTTAGCCATAATTTGGGTGTCAGTATTAGTAAAACGGATCAGAAGCTGCCCTTGCTCATCTAATTCAAAAACACCTTCGATGTTCTTGCTCTTTAGGAGGTTTTGTACCTCGTTGGCTACTTCTTGTGATACCGGATTGCCGTTAGTACCGGTCACTTGCAAGGCAGGATCTTCACCATACAAATTAGGTATGGCGTAGAAGAAACCGATGGCGATAATAGCAAACACCATGAAGTTCTTCCACCAAGGAAATTTATTAATCACAATTCATCTCAAAAAGCTAATAGCAAGGTACGCTAACTACCTTGACTAGTCATAAAAGCTCTGCCCTACAAACTTAAGTAAGCTCATAGGGCATAGGCACTTATTATAAGGCCTCATCCTAAATAACTTAGGTTGAGGCCCTCATGCAAATCAATTACATGCTCTCAATGGTGCCCTTTGGTAAAACGGCAACGATGTAGTTACGCTTCATCTGTAAAACAACGTCCTTACCTACGCCAATCATGACATAGTCTTTGTTCTCAGGAAGCTTTACAACCTTACCAGCGATACCACCATTGGTTAAAACCTCATCGCCAACTGCTAAGCCGTCTAAAAGGTTTTGCATCTCCTTGCGCTTTTTGTTGTTTGGACGCATAACAAAGAAATACACTGCGACCATACAGACCACAAGGATAATGAGCATACTCATATCGCCGCCTGGAGCTGGAGCGCCCTCAGCAGCATGAGCAACAGAAATGATGTTCATGATGTTACCTTTGAATAAAGTGAATTGAAAAAAATGGAACTGCCTATTAAGCTTCTTGGTTCTCCGACTAGATAAAATCTAATCTCCCCAAGCGTACCCATTGTACTAACAATGGCTCTTTGGGTTATTCCGCCCCTAGAGAAATCTATTTAAAAACGAGGTGGTAAGCCCTGACTCTTATAGTAATCAATAGCAAATTGTTCTAAACGGCCTTGAGCAATAGCCTCACGAATATCAGCCATAAAGTGCTCATAATAATGCAAATTATGGATGGTATTTAAGTGAGCGCCTAAAATCTCATTGCACTTGTCTAAGTGGTGTAGATAAGCCTTAGAGAAATTGCGACAGGTATAGCAATCACAATTTGGATCTAAAGGTGAAGTATCCATCTTATACTTGGCATTACGGATCTTAACTACGCCTTGAGAGGTGAATAAATGACCATTGCGAGCATTACGAGATGGCATGACACAATCAAACATATCAACACCATTTAATACGCCCTCTAAAATATCCTCAGGACGACCCACGCCCATTAAATAGCGAGGACGCTCTTGAGGCATGATAGGAGCAATGTGAGCTAAGGCCTTATACATTACATCTTTAGGTTCACCTACTGCTAGACCACCAATGGCATAACCATCAAAGCCAATATCAGTTAACCCCTGTAAAGAAGCTTCACGTAAGGACTCATCAGTACCGCCTTGAATAATGCCAAATAAAGCATTCTTATTGCCCAAACGATCAAACTCATCACGGCAGCGACGAGCCCAGCGTAAAGAAAGCTCCATAGCCTCACGCATGCGCTTATGATCAGCAGGAAGCTCAATACACTCATCAAATTGCATAACAATATCAGAGCCTAAATCATATTGCACCTGCATAGACACTTCAGGTGATAAGAATAACTTAGAGCCATTGATAGGATGCTGAAACTTTACGCCCTCTTCAGTGACTTTACGAATGCCAGCTAAAGAGAAGACTTGGAAACCACCAGAGTCAGTTAAGATAGGCTTGTCCCAATGCATAAAGTCATGCAAATCACCATGAGCCTTGATAACCTCAGTGCCTGGACGTAACCATAAGTGGAAGGTGTTGCCTAATAAAATATCAGCACCTAACTCACTTACCTGCTCTGGGCGAATACCTTTGACTGTGCCTAAGGTACCAACTGGCATAAAAGCTGGGGTACGCACGATACCACGTGCAAAATGAAGTTCACCACGACGGGCCTTGCCGTCAGTCGCTAAAATCTTAAATTCCATGTAAAAATCCACTACATTTGGGCTGATGGTGGCAAATCAATAGGATCAGTACGCTTGGTAATAAACATGCAATCGCCATAGCTAAAGAATTTATAACCTTCAGCTACTGCATGATGATAGGCTTGCAAGGTGTTCTTATAACCAGCAAAAGCACACACTAACATGATCAAAGTAGACTCAGGCAAGTGGAAGTTAGTAATCAAGCAATCCACCACTTGGTACTTATATCCTGGATAAATAAAGATAGAGGTATCGTCATAAAAAGGCGCGATCTCATCATCAAGTCCCATATTTTTGGCATTAGCAGCAGCACTTTCTAAAGAACGCACTGCAGTAGTACCAACAGCAATAACGCGACCATGACGCTCATGGGTAGCTTTAACCTTATCTGCTACCTCTTGAGAAAGCTGCACATACTCGCTGTGCATGTGGTGTTCCATAATGTCATCTTCACGCACTGGTTGGAAAGTACCTGCACCTACATGTAAGGTAACAAAGGCCATATCAACACCATAAGCCTTTAAATCAGCTAATTGAGCTTCATCAAAGTGCAAACCTGCAGTAGGAGCAGCTACAGCACCTGGATTTTTTGAATACACAGTCTGATAGCGCTCTCTATCCATAGACTCATCTGGACGCTCAATATAAGGAGGCAACGGAATATGGCCAATGTCATTTAAGATTGAGAGAATTTCTTCTCCATCTTGAGCTTCAATATGGAATAGAGCACCTTGACGGCCTAAAACCTTAAGTGTGTACTTATGAGGCTCACTTGGTGAACCTACTAAAATAGTACTACCTGCCTTAGGAGACTTCGAGGCTTTAATGTGGCTTAAGGCTTGAGTAGGATTTAAGATACGCTCAATTAAAAATTCACACTTACCACCTGTATCTTTTTGACCATAAATACGGGCGGGAATGACCTTGGTGTCGTTGAAGACTAACAAATCACCTGGCTTTAAAAACTGCTTTAAATCGATAAAAATCTTATCTTGCAACTCTCCGCTATTACCATCTAAACAGAGCATACGACAAGCAGTACGCTCATGAGATGGAAAGTTAGCGATAAGCTCGTGAGGTAAGTCAAAATTAAAATCACTACGTAACAAAGATGTCACCCTTTCCCTAACTATAAAAAAGCTCTTTGCCACAAGAGCCCGAATTGGCTATTTTAGCACGATTGCTAATCATAATTTGGCCCTTTTCTTGACCCTAATATTAAAGATAATTATTAAATTAATTTAACTAATAAATAAAGCCTAACTTCTAGCTTATTTATGGCTTTTAACCACTAGTCTCTCTCTTTTTATCAGACATATTGTCTAATGAAAGTCGCTAAGAGTTCTCTAGAACCTCAAACGGGCTAAAAACGCACTTATAAGCGCTGTTTTGCCTAGCTACCACATTAATCTAATACGCCTGTCAAATATCATTTTGTGTGCTTGCTCTAAAAGTAAAGCTAAAAATGTTGCTACTTAAATAAGTAAGTTGCATCATGTTGAGATGTTCAATCTTGCCAGATGACGGTGGCGAGAAATAAGTAATCTTCATTTAACAGGAAAAAGCCATGCTGATAGGTATTCCAAAAGAGAGCTTGAAAGGCGAAACAAGAGTGGCCGCCACTCCTGATACCGTAACCAAGCTCATCAAGTTGGGCTTTGAGGTTGCAATTCAAGCAAACGCAGGTGCCGACGCCAGCTTTGATGACGCTGCATATAGCGCAGCTGGTGCTAAGGTTTTACGTGGTCGTGAAATTTGGCAAAGCGACATTATTTTCAAGGTTAACGCTCCTACTGATGACGAAATCAAGTTATTAAAGGAAGGCCAAACCTTAGTAAGCTTCATTCGTCCAGCCCAAAATCCAGAGCTCGTAGAGAAACTCAATGCTAAGAAGGTCAATGTTCTTGCAATGGACATGGTACCTCGTATCTCTCGTGCTCAGGCATTAGACGCATTGTCCTCTACCGCTAACATCTCTGGTTACCGTGCTGTTATCGAAGCTGCTCACAACTTCGGTCGTTTCTTTACTGGCCAGGTAACTGCCGCAGGTAAGGTTCCTCCTGCCAAGGTATTAGTAATTGGTGCTGGCGTAGCAGGTCTTGCTGCTATCGGTGCTGCTCACTCCTTAGGTGCTATTGTTCGTGCTTTCGATACTCGTTTAGAGGTAGCCGATCAAATTAAGTCCATGGGTGGTGAGTTCTTAAAGCTTAACTTTGCTAACGAAGACGGTGGTTCTTCTGACGGTTATGCTAAGGTTATGTCTGATGAGTTCATCAAAGCTGAGATGGAATTATTTGCAGCTCAAGCCAAGGAAGTGGACATCATCATCACTACCGCTGCTATTCCAGGCAAGGCTGCTCCTCGCTTAATCTCCAAGGAGATGGTTGAGAGCATGAAGCCAGGCTCTGTTATCGTTGACTTAGCTGCAGCCACTGGTGGTAACTGTGAGTTAACTGTTGAAGGTAAGGTAACTACTACTGAAAACGGCGTTAAGATCATTGGTTACTCTGACTTAGCTTGCCGTCTCCCAGCTCAGTCCTCTCAGTTATACTCCACCAACTTAGTAAACTTAACTAAGATCTTATGCAAGAACAAGGATGGCAACATCGACATCGACTTTGAAGATGTTATCTTGCGTAACATGTCCGTAACTAAGGGCGGTGAGATCACATTCCCACCTCCAAAGATCAGCGTATCTGCAGCTCCAGCAGCTCCTGCTGCCGAGGCTCCAGTACAGAAGGTTGAGCAACGTCAAGTTTCTCCTCGCTTCAAGGCTTCCTTAGTGGGCATCTTAATTGTAGCTTTTGCTTTAATTGGTCTTTACGCTCCAGAGAAGTTCTTACCTCACTTCACTGTATTCGTATTGTCTTGTGTAGTTGGTTATTACGTTGTTTGGAACGTAACCCACTCCTTGCATACACCTTTAATGGCTGTAACTAACGCTATTTCAGGTATTATTGTGGTAGGTGCCTTGCTCCAGATCAGCTCAGGCAACTTCATCATTGGCGCATTTGCATTTATCGGTGTGCTCATTGCTTCCATCAACATTTTTGGTGGCTTCGCGGTAACACGTCGTATGCTATCAATGTTCAAGAAACAGCAGTAAGGATCAGGAGATATTAAGAAATGGTAGCAGGTCCTATACATATGGCCTATATTTTGGCCGCACTGCTCTTTATTATGGCTTTAGCAGGCCTTTCTAAGCAAGAAACTGCTAAGTATGGCTGTTTATCTGGTATGGTTGGTATGGCTATTGCCTTAGTTGCCACCTTTGCTCAGGTTGACAGTGCCACTGGTTTCTTACTCATCGTCTTAGCTATGGCTTTAGGCGCTGGTGTTGGCTTATTCGTAGCACGTCGTGTTGCTATGACCCAGATGCCAGAAATGATCGCCTTCATGCACTCTTTCGTAGGTTTAGCTGCTGTATTAGTTGGCTTTAACTCCTACTTAGAAATTGGTGCTGTGGCTCCAGACACCGTAACTATTCCGCTTGATGCATCTCAAGCTACTATCGTGGCCTTAATGGATGCTGCAGCTCAAGCTGCTGCTGCCGTTGGTGATCACGCTATGAGCGCTGGTGAGTTAAACACTCACTTAGTTGAGATCTTCTTAGGTATCTTTATTGGTGCTGTAACTTTCACTGGCTCTATCGTTGCTTACGGCAAGCTCAATGGCACTTACAAGTTAGCAATCTTCAAGTCTGCTCCTTTAATGTTGCCAGGTGGCCACTTCTTAAATTTAGGCGCTCTGATCGTCTCTGTAGTGCTCTTAATTTGGTTCATGGCTGCTGACGTACCTCCAGTACTTCCTTTAATTTTAATGACCTTAATCGCATGCGCCTTTGGTATCCACTTAGTGGCTGCTATCGGTGGTGCTGATATGCCTGTTGTTATCTCCATGCTTAACTCATACTCTGGTTGGGCTGCCGCAGCTTCAGGCTTCATGCTCTCTAACGACCTCTTAATCGTTACTGGTGCATTAGTAGGTTCTTCTGGTGCTATTCTTTCTTACATCATGTGTAAGGCAATGAACCGCTCCTTCATCTCCGTTATTGCTGGTGGCTTCGGTAACGAAGGCGCTGCAGCCTCTGGTGATGAGGAAGTTGGTGAGTACCACGAGTTAAAGGCTAATGAAGTTGCTGAGCTCTTAAAGAACTCCTCTTCTGTTATCATCGCCCCTGGCTATGGTATGGCTGTATCTCAGGCTCAAAATGCTGTTGCTCAATTAACTGAGAAGTTACAAGAGCGTGGTATTACTGTACGCTTTGCTATTCACCCAGTAGCAGGTCGTCTCCCAGGCCACATGAACGTATTATTAGCTGAGGCTAAGGTTCCTTACGATATCGTATTTGAAATGGACGAAATCAATGATGACTTCGAGGAAACCGATACCGTATTAGTTATCGGTGCTAACGATACCGTAAACCCAGCTGCTTTAGAAAATCCAAACAGCCCAATCGCTGGCATGCCAGTATTAGAGGTTTGGAAGTCTCGCAATGTAGTTGTATTCAAGCGTTCTATGAATGCAGGCTACGCTGGCGTTCAAAACCCATTATTCTTCAAGGATAATTCTTTCATGTGCTTCGGTGATGCAAAGAAGACTGTTGAAGAGATCGTATCTAACATCTAATATTTCATTAGTTGTTACTTAAAAAAGGGCTAGCTTGTTGAAGCTAGCCCTTTTTTTAGTGCTTTAAACTAATCCAAAGTACAGGGGTAATACCTGCTAGACAATCGCCTGTAGCATTGGTAACACACTCAAGATTAACGGAGCTTTTAATAACAATCATTGAAGTGATGGTGGATTTTAAACGATTAGACAGTAAACGCGGATCAGTGATGATAATAGGATCACCCTTTTTTACCTCATCACCTAAATTTACTTTGGTAGTAAATCCCTCACCTTTGAGTTCCATAGACTCCACACCAAAAGTCACATAAACCTCAAGGCCATTTTCCATCTTAATAGCAAAAGCATTTTTAGTAGGCAAAAGACGGGAGATGACGCCATCACAAGGCGCCATAATAGTTTCACTATTAGGCACTACTGCTACGCCCTCACCCATAACTTTTTCTGAAATGACAATATCAGGAACTTCCTCTAAAGGTAGCAAGGTACCTGTCACTGGGGCGAATAAAGAGACATCAGCCTTGATATTAGCTACAGGAGTTTCGCTTACTGTAGCGCTAGCGCGCTTAAATAATTGAGAAAGAAATCCCATCAATCTAGTCCTCTATCTGTCAGCTTAATTCCCATTATGAGACAATCTAGGACTACATTGTACTCTAAAAGGATAATTGCTCACTAAAGAGCTGTTGCAGATCACGGGCTGAAGCTATATCCATAATCTCTTGATAGAGCTTACTATCAAAGTGAGGACGCATGCCACGATCATACAGACGCTGAAGCTCATTTCTGACCTTAGTCATTGAAGCTGCATCTGTAGTGATATAACTTACTCCTAATGATAAAAAGAAAGGCAAAAGCTCAATACGCATAGCAAAACGACCTGCCAAGCCCACAGTAACTCCTTCATCATGTGCACCCTTGCAGGCAATAGCAATCATCTTGGATAATGCAGGAGTGAAATAATCCTCAGGAGGACGGGGCGCTGCTGCATACTCAGCTAACGAACTACTACCAATTAAGAACATATCTCCATAGCAGGCAAAAGCACGAGCACTTAATACCGCAGCTGGAGTCTCAATCATCAAAGCAACCTTAGCTCTACCAAAATCATACCCCTCTTCTTGTAGCTCCTTTTGAGCTTGAGCTAACAAATCATTGAGAGTTTTAGCCTCACTGATACGGGTGATTAAGGGAAAGACAATACAGATATCACGACCTGCTGAGGCCAATAGTAATGCTCGAAGCTCATTTTTTAACAGACGAGAGCCTACCTGAGCACCATATTTACGTAAAGGACCTGTTTCATCTTTATCTAAAGTAAAAAGCGGATGTTTATCGCCAGCAAAGTCAAAAGTACGAGCAGTAAGCGGAGCATTCTTAGGGATCTTGTCAAAAATGGATTTAAAAGCCGAGACCATATCCTCTACACTAGGCTCTTGATGAAAGTTTAAGAATAAAAACTCCGAGCGCAGCAGGCCCAGACCATGATTTAAATAGCGCGCAAGACGATCAACCTCACCTATGGCCCCCATAGATCCTGCTACTACCATGCCTGTATTATCTAAATTGGCATTATCATCTTCATCACTAAAGAGATCTTGTTGGGCAATTAAAGCACGCGCAGTATCAACAGGAGGCTCAACTAAAATAGAGCCATGGCTCGCATCAACTAGCACATATTCGCCATTTTTAATTGTTAAGGCGCCTTTGACTCCATAAATAGCAGGAATACATAGATCACGCAGTACTGTGCTCAAATGAGAGGAGGACTGACCACCCTCTAAAATTACAGCCCGCACTAGCTCGGTATGCAAAGATAAAAAGCTTGCTGGACTTAAGTCACTAGCAATAACTACACTCGGCTCCGTAAGCTTAGGCATATTGGAGCTTAAAGAGCTATTAGAGCCAATAGTGCTAATAAAATCACGCATCAAAGATTGAATTTCTTTAGCTACTAATTGCATCTCCCAATCATCTTCATAATCATCACGAGCTCTTGGAGAGCTATCTGGAGCTTCTGTACTATCAGGCATAGCCGTTAAGCGCATGATTTTAGGAATAAGAATTTGATTAGCAGCATCCAAGGCACTATGACCTTGATAGATTAAGCTATCGATATCTTTGATATTGTTAGCATTAGTAATATAGGAGGCTACTGCACCAAAGAGATCTCGCACTTTATCAGGTACTGTTCCTGAAGCGGCATTATTGAGCTTGCTGGCAAACTCCCTGCTAGCTTGGCGATATTTAATACTTTCCTCTGAGGCACTAAAAGTGGCAACCACATCAACCACATCGTCCTCATTACCTGGAACAATCACAAAGGCACGGCCCTCACTTACGCCCTCAGATACAGTAACGCCTGACATGGTATACATTTTATTAAGCCCCCTTGAAAGATCAACGAACCACGCTATCGATAGTGAAGTGTCTTTGAATCTCAACATAATACTTAGTGCCAGCACAAACAGCAGCTGGCGGAATGAGGAGATTTAAAAAAGGAATAGTCATGGCTAGAGAAATTATAGCGCCCATTGAAAAAGTAGCTAAGCGTTGTTGTGCAAGATCGTGACGCATTTGGGCAAAAGAGATCTTATGGTTGTCATAAGCATAGTCTACATACTGAATAGACATCATCCAGGCAGCTAATAAGAACCAGCAAATAGGAGCAACTAAATTAATACCAGGAATACAGGTAACAATAATACAGGCAATTAAGCGGGGCAGATAAAAGCCCATTTTTTGCAATTCACGCTTTAAAATGCGGGGAATATCTTTGACAATAGCGTCTAAACCCTCATCAGGGGTCACACTATCTACATTACGAATGACCTTTTCTGCACGCTCAGCTAGCAATCCATAAAAAGGCGATGCAATGATAGTAGCAATGGTGGAAAAGACATAGCAAAAAGCAAAGCCAATTGTAGTCATCAATAAGAACCAAACCAGATAGCTTAAGAAGCTTAACCACTCAGGGAGCATGTCTAAGTAAGATTGCAACATGCTATAAATAGCCTGGAAGACAAAGTATCCACCTAAAAATAGCACTATGCTATTAATAATGATTGGGATAATTACGAACAAACGACATTGAGGAGAAATAGCCAGCTTTAAACCATCAAAGAGATATCCTAAAGATGACAGAGTGCTTATTTCTTGGTTAGTACTATCTTTGAGCATATGAACTACCTACTTTACAACTAAAGACCGCTTAATACTACTATACTTTAGATAGCTCCAACTTAGTCCTAAGTTTCTCACAAGACAAAGTAATATATAATGAGCTTGTTCCTTTATGTCTGTTGAGGTGGCGAATGTCTGCTTTTACTGAGCCTAGTTCTATTGTTTTAATTATTGGTGCAATCTGCATCTTCATCTTTATTATTCATGGCTTATGGTTTTCAGGTAAGCCTCAAAATCGTAAGTTGCAAAAAGATAATGCTCGCGATCAAGAGCTAAGAAGCGCTAAAGATGTAGGCAAGGTACGTATTGTCAGCTCTGAACTTACTGATGATAGTTCTGCTATTGACGATCTCGATCTCAACATCGGCAAAATCAATAAAGCCTCAGTCAATGAAGACACTCATAATAACCGTCGTATGTCCTTACCTGAGGGCTTTGATGATGGTTACGATTATTCTGCATCAGTAAATGTTAATCACCAAAAGCGCTTAGCTACTGAGCAAAATTTAGGTGTCGAAGAAGTTTATGAAGAGCGCACTCCTGAGCCACGCTCTGTCTATGAACTTATAGTCTCTGCTGAAAATGGACGTCCTTATTTAGGCGAAGACATTGAAGACATTTGCAATCAAAAAGGATTTATTCAAGGCTTTATTAAAGATAAGCTCAAGATCTACTTTGTCTATGAAAACTCCAACACTAAGGAAAACGAAGTCTTCCGCATCTGCTCTATGGAAGCCCCTTACTATTTCCCTGAAGATATGAAAGGCTTTAAAACCTCAGCTATTGCCCTTTATATGACTTTACCTGAGCGCGGCAAAGCCTTTGCTTACTTCAAGGCTTTGCGCATGGCCACTGAAATCTTTATCGATCAACTCGGAGGCCAGATCCAAGACCAGCACCGCAATCCATTAAGTCCAGAGCAATTAGATATGATTGCCTCTGAGCTACAACACTATGATGGCGGTCTCAACACCATCTAATACCAAGAAAAAAGCACTGGATACAGTGCTTTTTTCTTCTCTAGTCTTGCCTAAAACAAGGATGCCCCACTATGAGCGATCTTTTTGCCTCTTTATCCCAACAGCCAGAAGATACCAGCTATGAGCACTATCGCTCTCTGATTGAGACTTTAAACCGCTATGCTCGTGCTTATTATGTGCTCGACAATCCTATTGTCCCTGATAGTGAATATGATCGTCTCTATCGTGAACTCGAAGCCATTGAGCTTTTTACCTCCTATCACGATGCTGATGCTCCTACCCGTCGGATAGGCGATGAGATCTTAAATAGCTTTGCTCCTGTATCCCATCAAGTACCGCTCATGAGTCTAGGCGATATCTTTAATGATCAAGAGCTTTGTGATTTTAATGAACGCATTCAAAATGGCTCTAGTGATGAGATTGAATATTGCTGTGAACCTAAGCTCGATGGCTTAGCGATTTCCTTAATCTATGAAAAAGGTATCTTAGTACGAGCAGCTACCCGTGGTGATGGCACTACAGGTGAGGACATCACAGCTAATGCTAAAACCATTAAGGCTATTCCTCTTACTTTGTCACTTTTAGACACTGATAATGAATTTGCTGCTCATTCTATTCCTGAGTTCTTAGATGTCCGTGGTGAAGTCTTTATGCCTCGCGATGGTTTTGCTACTTGGAATGCTCAGGCTAAAGAAAAAGGCCAAAAGGTCTTTGCCAATCCACGCAATGCTGCAGCAGGCTCCTTACGCCAACAAGATCCACGCATTAGCGCTATGCGTCCTTTAACCTTTAATGCCTATTACATTGGCCAATGTGAGTTCTCTCAAGAAGAGGAACTCCCTAAAAGCCAATTTGGACGACTTAATATGCTCAAAAGCTTAGGCTTACCTATTAATGAGCACATTGAGGTCAAACATGGTCTTAAAGGCATGCGTGAGTTTTATGAAAAGTTAGGTTCCCTACGCCCTAGCTTAAATTATGACATCGATGGTATTGTCCTTAAGGTCAATGACATTGCTACCCAAGAGATTATGGGAGCAACAGCCAAAGCTCCACGCTGGGCTATTGCCTATAAGTTCCCTCCTGAGGAAGCTCTAACTAAGCTCTTAGCTGTAGATTTCCAAGTAGGTCGCACTGGTACTATTACCCCAGTAGCACGCTTAGAGCCCGTTTATGTAGGCGGCACTACTATCTCTAATTGCACTTTACACAATGAAGATGAAATTAAACGCTTGGCTCTTAAAATTGGCGATACCATCATCATTCACCGCGCTGGAGACGTTATTCCTCAAATTACGGGTATGGTTGCTGAACGCCGTGATGGTAGCGAACAGGATATTATCTTCCCTCAAGTATGCCCTGAGTGCGGCTCAGCTTTAGAGCGTGTAGAAGGCGAAGCGGCATGGCGTTGTAGCGGAGGTTTAGTCTGTCCTAAGCAACAATGCCAAGCTATTGAGCACTATGTTGAACGCTTGGCTATGGACATTGATGGTTTAGGCGAGCGTATTGTTGAAGCTCTCTTTAATTCTAAGATGGTCAATAATATTGCTGATCTCTATACCTTAGATGAAGAGCATCTTTCTGCTCTTGTTATAGAAAGCAATGAAGACAAGAGCCGCTTACTAGGTAAAACAGTTGCTAAGAAGATTTTAAAGAATCTAGATAAGGCCAAGAGCCGTCCTTTAAATCGTTTTATCTACGCTTTAGGTATTCGTGAAGTAGGCACCTCTACCGCCAAGATCTTATCTGCTAACTTTAAAACTATTGATGATCTTATGAGTGCCTCTTGGGAGCAACTTATTGCTATTCCTAATATTGGTAGTGTTGCTGCTACTTATATCATTGACTTCTTTGCTGAAGAGCACAATCGTACCATTATCCATCGCCTCTTAAATGAAGCGCAGCTTGATATTACTCCTTGTGAGCAAGTAAGCGAAATGAATGAGCTAGATAAACCTTATTTAGGTAAGACTTTTGTTCTTACAGGGACCTTAAGCATCTTAAAACGTGAACAAGCCAAAGAGATTTTAGAGCGCTTAGGAGCCAAAGTATCAGGCTCAGTTTCCAAAAAGACTTTTGCCGTAGTAGCAGGCACTGAAGCAGGCTCCAAGCTAACTAAAGCTCAAGAGCTAGGCGTTACCATCTATAGTGAAGATGATTTTATTGCTCTACTACAAGAGCATAATATTTCTCTTTAGCTCACTAAGGCGCACGTCTTACTCTGGCGTGCGCTTTTTTTGCGCTCTTTAGTGCACAAAAACACACTTTTGTGATTAATAATGTGTTGCTGCTGTGTTACTTTAATTAAAGTACATTAAGTTTCTTGCTCTTTCGTGGCTTTTGTAGCGACTATCTATCTAGCCACCAGTGTTCATCTTTCTTTTAATATGCAGCTCCATCAATTACGCTACTTTATTACCTTAGTAGAAAAACATAGTTTTACTGAAGCAGCCAATGAGTGCTATATCACTCAATCAGCACTCTCACAGCAAATCAAGGCTTTAGAAAAAGAATTAGGCGTACTCTTACTCAAACGTAAAGGGCGTACTTTTACCATTAACCCTGCAGGCATGCTCTTATACAAACGCTCTTTGTCCATAGTAAGTGAGATCGATAAGCTCGCGTTACAAGTCCAAAGAGTACATCATAACTTAGGCTCAACATTGCGTCTGGGCTTGCTTAGTTCTATGGATAAAAACAACCTCCCTGAGAACTTAAAAGAGCAAGTCTTAAATCGCACAGGCTATGAGTTAACGCTCTTATATGGCTCTCATGATGAGCTTTATGATCTCTTTGGCACAGGCTGTCTTAACGCCTTTATCTCTTATGAAAATCGCTTAAGTGCTACAGAATCCTTTAGCAAGACTAAGCTCTTTGCTACAAAAGTCTATGCTGAAATCCCACGTAATATTGAAATTCCTGCTTATAGCAGCAGTAAGCTTAAGATTGATGTTGCTGAGCTTAGTAAATTTAAGCTGGTGATGGTCTGTGAAGATGAGTACTTACTAGAAGAGCAACAATACCTTAACACGCTCTTTAATAATGCTAATATCACCTGTGAGGCTACCTCTTCCATAGCTGAAGGACGCAAGATTATCTTACAGCAACCTCACAGTGCCTTAATTGTCGATCGCAGTTTAATGCGTGGTGATTTAAGCACTCATAGCAAGCTCTTTAGATATGAAGTAATTCAAGAAGGTAAGAGCGTAAAACGCCCTTTATGCTGCTTTGCCCGTAAGAACTTTGGCTCTGACGAGCTCCAAGAACTCTGCCGTATCATTATGGAGCTAGGCCAAAAGAAAGCTAGCTTTGAGGAGTTTAATGCCTATAGCGAGAGTGTAGCTGAACCTAATGACAGTCTACCGCTCTATCACAAGCACAACCTACCTATTTAACATTACATTGTATATATGATAATTATAGCTTAGTTATCATACTACTATGACAGTAGCTTAGGTTATTCTTGATCAGGAAACCCACGGAATTGCCCGTGGGTGGTTGTCAGAAACTAATGAGGCCAGATAATATTAACAACGAGGAGCGCCTTAGCAAAAAGTGGGGCGATTTCCTCAACCGTGAATTACTCCCGCCAAATCTCATACGGTTAACAAGTTACCCGTATCGGCTGAAACACGCAGCCGCTATCAAATAGCTCCTTTACAGAAGCATTTTTGAATGCTTTTCTAATTATATTAATGCTTCCATTAACATCAGCATTGAGTAAGGCACCATTCTTTGCTTTATAAAGACCACGCTTTACTCGAGTACCACTAAACACAAGCTTTTTATTGTTAACTAGACCGTAAGTAGGAATATCATCTAGATCTATACTACTTGCCTTACTAGTATAGCTCTCCTAGCTCACAATCACATCAATGCCGTACTGTTTAGCTTTATATATGATCTTATTAACCAGATCTAAATGCGGAATGTGGATGAACTTTTGGTTGTTAACCTTACCAATATTGCATGATGCCTTCCATCCATGGAGAACACCTAAGGCAATTCTACTGGAGAACCAACGCCATGTGGTCAAGAGCTTACTGCCTAATTTCAGTTGGAGGTGCTCCTATATCTGTATTGAGAGAATATATAGAGAATCAAGATCGACCGCTATAATGTTAGTAATATGTAGGCTTACATCTCCACCTAAACTCTTCGAGTCATAGGTGGAGAATTACTCCTATTTGTTAAAACCTGCAATACTAAAGCCCATTTTGGTAATGTAGAAAGTAAGCTCACAGTGCTCTTATGCAAAGTTAATCAACTCATTGACATAAGGAGCAATGATGCTTACCCCTCCTTGCATGGTAGTAAGGGCATAGCTTTGCCCTTGCAATCCCGCTCCATATAAAACAAAGGCCTAGAGAAAAAAGTTCCTCTAGGCCTTGGTAATTATAAGTGCACTTGATAGGCATGCATTAAATTGTTTGATAGAGCATAGCCCTTATTAGTAGCGGTATCTAAACCTAAAGCGCGCTCAAAGCGTAGGGCATTTTCCATAGGCACTAATAAACCGTGCTGCTTGGAACTACTTAAAGAATCAGTTAAATATCCTGCATTTAAATGCTTTAACACTTTAAGATCAACACCAGCTAACTTAGCAGCTTCTTTCATTGAATTGACACGACCTGAAGTAGGGATACGCTTAAAAGCAATGCGATTATCAACCTTAGGATGCTCTACTCCATACTCCTCAGGATGCTGCAAGATGGAGGCATAGGCCTTAAAGCGCTTTAAATAAGTACGAGCAGTACGAGAAAGCGCTACATTATTAGCATTAATATTCTTAACACCAGCAGCCTTGGCACGACGAATTAACTTCTTAACGCCAAACTCACCTTGGTTATAGCCTACTAAAGCCAACTCCCAATCCTTACCCAACTCATTGTATAAATGTTCTAAATAGGTCAAAGATGCATCAGTAGATGCTACAAAATCGTAAAATTCATCGTACTTATCAGTTACAGATAGGCCAAAGCTCTTACCTGTTTGACGGGTAAATTGCCAAGGGCCGTGTGCATTAGCATGAGAGCGAGCACGTGGCTTAAAACCACTCTCAACTAAAGGAACTGCAGCCAACTCAGCAGGTAAGTTACGTTCTTTGAGCTCGGTTAATAAGTAGTGCATAAAAACCTTGCCGCGCTCCATATGAGCCTCAAAAGAACGAGCTAATACCTTAGCTTCCTTGTGCTCCGCCTTATTTAACTTGATCTTAAGCTTAAAGCGATCTTCATTAAATAACTCACTATTCCATAAAGAACCATATTCTTTATTAGGATTATAGTAAAGATCTTCAATAGCCACCTTAACCTTGGAGGTATCGTGAGTCTTGACTACATCGGTAGTAAGGTTACTATTGCTCAAAGTCTGAGAGTCCTTAACGGACTCGCTTGAGCACCCCACTAAGAAAGCTAGAACCACCAATGAGCTAAGTAAAACAGTAAAGGTCTTCTTAATCATCACACTTTCGCTTGGCACTAGGGCCATTGGTTAATAACATCCTAGCCTGCGCTAAAAAAAATTTTCTATTTTTAGAAACTTTTTGCACTCACCCTCATCTAAATACAAAATCACAGATAAGGTGCGCTGGGCTAACATTGCCTTGACTAACTAACTTCCCATTTCAGTTAGCAAGGCTAACAGGTAGCGTTCCTAATTATCAGCGCGCTTTCTTGGGAAAAGCTTAGCTGTCTTAGAAAAACTACAGCACTTGTCCAGATAAAAACTACAATTTACAACGCCCCTTGTCATATAGGGGGTGCATAGTATTAAAGATCGGTTAACAATGACTCTCGGTTACCCAAGGCAGCATTGCGCGCTAACTCATCACAGCGCTCATTTTCAGCATGGCCATTATGACCTTTAACCCAATGCCACTTTAAGGTGTGCTTTGATACCAAAGTATCTAAGCGTTTCCATAAATCAGCATTCTTAACAGGTTGCTTTGCTGAAGTTACCCATCCATTACGCTTCCAGCCATAAATCCAAGATTCAATACCATTTTTGACATATTGACTGTCAGTAGTGATATTGACTACACAAGGCTCGACTAAAGCTTGCAAGGCAGCAATTACTGCCATCAACTCCATACGGTTGTTAGTCGTATGAGCATAACCACACGCTATCTCTTTAACATGCTGCTTGTACTTTAGGATTACACCATAGCCGCCAGGGCCAGGGTTACCTAAACAAGAACCATCTGTATAAGCAAATACTTCTTTCACAAGCGCTACCACTACATTAATAATCGTTCCAGAAAAATTAAAACTGCGTATGCTACACAGCATCCTTTAGTGGGGTATGTTCTTATTAACGGCGGCAACTTAAAATTACTGTTATTCCGCCAAGAACACCTAAGACAACGTTTCGCGCGCTAATTATAACAAAAAATCTTATTTTGAGCTTAAACATACATAGCTATATCTATCAATCAAAGCCTTTATATAAGCCATTTTATCCTTTAAATTACTTACATTTCAGTTATATCTATAAAGAGCAATCAAGCCCTTTTTTATGCTCTTTAGCGCTCTTTGTGCTTACCAAAATAATGAGATCTAGCTCGCATTTTTAGGCAGTAATCAAATAGAGCTTGTATTTGCACAATCTCAAACAGCTAACTTGGCTTATTTATGGGATTATTAAATACTTGCTAGACAGTGATTTAAGCCTGTATTGGCCTCTCTAGTATCCCAGGACAACCATGCAGAAAAGCTCATTTTTATAACGTTTTTAATTATTTAATATCATTGATAAATCATATTTATAATATACCTTAACTCAACTAATTAGTGCTACATGCCCTCTTAGCTCTTCTCCTTTTAGCTTGCCAATCCTGTATTTATCTATATTCTTAAGCTGCAAGCTCGCTCAACTGCAACAAAATTGCAAGAATTGATTAAATTTGCATAAATTTTTACGCATGAAATTAGCAATAGCTAACTGTGATAAGATGCATTTTTGAGATACAAATAAGTTAATATTGAGCAAAGACATTAACTACTGAGGTGTACTGCATGCTAAGGCAGGTTGCATTAGATACTGAAACTACAGGTAAGTCCGATGATGGTACTCCAGGCGATCATCGCATTATCGAAATTGGCTGTGTAGAGATCATTGACCGCAAGATCACAGGTCGTGAGTTTCAAGTTTACTTAAATCCTGAGCGCGAAATTGACGAGGAAGCTAGTAAAGTCCATGGCATGACTTGGGAAATGTTGAAAGATAAACCTAAGTTTAAAGACATTTGCCCTCAATTTATTGACTTTATCAGAGGCTCTGAGCTACTCATCCATAATGCCAAGTTCGATACTTCCTTTATGGACAAAGAGTTCTCCTTGCTCGGCTTACACGAAACTACCAAGGACATGGCTACAGTCACTGATACCATTAATTTGGCCAAGCAGCTGCACCCTAACCACCAGGTAAGCTTAGATAATCTGTGTAATCTCTTTGACATTAGCAATAAGCATCGTGTGCAACATGGAGCTTTGCTCGATGCCCAATTATTGGCCGAAGTCTATTTAGCTATGACAGGAGGTCAAACTGATCTTGAACTGACAGTAGACCAAAGCACTGGTAATTTAAACAAATGGAAACGCCCTCAAGGATTTAAGCTCAAGGTCATGAGTGTTGAAAAGGCACGTCATGCCTTACATGTTGATACCATGATTGACTTAGCGCAAAAGCGTCCTTTAGATTCCCAAGGCAATGCAGGATCTCATTGGGGAGCCCAATTTACTATGCCCTATTTAGAAAAGAGCAAGGAAGAAGGCAAAAAAGAATATCAAAAGCGCTTAAGTGCACAAAAACAAGAGCTCATTAATAAACTCTTAACCCCTGAGGAGCTCTTAGCTCTTAATAAGCTTAAAGAAGAAGATCTCAAGGCCTATGAGCACTGGGTTGATCGTGTTCAAGGCAAAATTCCAACATAAGACATAGGATTGTCATGAATAAGTTGTCCTTTAATGTATTAGCTGACCTTCAAGAAGCTCAGCAGGTATTAGCCAATTATTTAGCTCAAGAGAACACTCAAGAACAAATTGAACAAGCTATTGCTCTTATGGCTCAAGCTATTAGTTCAGGAGGTAAGGTTATCTCGGCAGGCAATGGTGGTAGCATGTGCGATGCTATGCACTTTGCCGAAGAACTCTCAGGACGTTATCGTAATAATCGTCAAGCTCTTGCTGCTATCTCTATTTGCGACCCTTGTCATATCACCTGTGTAGGCAATGACTATGGTTTTGACTATATCTTCTCGCGTTTTTTAGAAGGCGTAGGCAAACAAGGTGATGTCTTTTTAGGCATTTCAACATCAGGCAACTCTAAGAACATTATTGAAGCCTGCAAAGTATGCCACGAGCAAGGCATTAAGAGTATTTGTCTTTTAGGTAAAGATGGTGGTGCACTTAAAGACTTATGCGATCTGCCGCTGATTGTGCCTCATGATGGCTATGCAGATCGTGTACAAGAAGTTCATACCATGATTATCCATATTTTTATCCGTGGTATTGAGAGTATCTTAACTGTCCCAAAATAAGCTCTTAGCGCAAACGCTTACAAAAAAATGCGAACTTAGTCCCATTATGGGCGCTAAAAGTACCATGATCACGAACACACCACTTTTAGGTGGCTTATAATGCTAAGCTGTTAGTTATTTTGCTTGAGGTTATTTGTTCTATGAAATTAAAGTCCACTATTGCAGCCTTAGTTGGCTCCACTTTATTAATGGGCGCCAGTGCTGCTCTGGCTGACACTCAAATTAAGGTTTGGTGTTGGGATGACAACTTTAACGTGCCAGCTGCTCGCATGGCCGCAGAGCGCTATGAGGCTAAGCACCCTGGCGTTAAGGTTAAGGTTGAGTCTATTGGTCAGCCTGATATTATCCAAAAGCTCAATGCCTCTTTAGGCGCTAATAATACTCGCACCTTACCTGATGTAGTGTTAATTGAAGACTATCGTGTACAAAACTTCCTTATTGGCTATGATGGCTTCTTAAAGAGCTTAGATGGAGCCATTGATGTCTCCAACTTTGCTGACTACAAGACTGCTGCTTCAAGCAACAATGGCAAGCACTATGGTATTCCTTTTGACTCTGGCGTCACTGCCTCTTTTATCCGTATCGACCTTTTTGAGAAGGCTGGCTATACCTTAGATGACTTCAAGGATGTTACTTGGGATAAGTTCATCGAAATGGGTAAGAAGGTTAAAGAGACTACAGGAGCCTACCTCTTTGGTTATGATCCAAGCGATTTAGGTATCTTACGTGTCATGATGCAATCTGCTGGCTCTTGGTACACTAATCCAGATGGTACTAAGGTCTTAGTAACTACCAATGCAGCTATTAAGGAAGGCTTAAGCGTCTTAAAGAAGATGCAAGATGCAGATATTGTGACCTACTACAATGGCTGGAACCAATTATTAGCTACCTTCCAACAAGGCACCGTAGCTAGTGTTATCCAGGGTTGCTGGATCACCCCATCTATTGAGGCTAATAAGGATCAAGCAGGTAAGTGGCGTATTGCCCCATTACCAAAGCTCTCTGGCGTTGATAATGCAACCCACTACTCTAACTTAGGCGGCTCTCAATGGTATGTTAATGGCTACTCTAAGAATGCCGATGTAGCTGTTGATTTCTTAAAAGAAACCTTTGCTAGTGACGAGCAATTATTAAACGACTTAGTCCCACGTATTTCCTTAGTAAACTCCTTAAAGGATACCTCTAAGATCACCAATTATGACAAGCCTAATGAGTTCTTTGGCGGTCAAAAGATCTATGCTGAGTTTGCCTCTTGGAATAACCAAATTCCTGCTGTTAACTATGGCCCCCACACCTATGCTATTGAAAGCATCACCACAGAAGCCTTACAGCGTATCTTAGCTGGTGAGGATATTGACGAGGTGCTTAAGGAAGCCCAAGTTAATGCTGAGATGCAAGTAGGCTTATAAGCTATATATTACTAAGCATCTGTTATGATTAAAAAAGGCCAAGATTACTTGGCCTTTTTCTTTATTACCAACTCTACGCCGCCTCCGCCTAACTTTACCTCATCATAGCCTTTAAACACAGCAATCACTAAAGCCAGACCAATAGCTGAGATAGCAGCAATAGCACTGGCCGTTAAGGCTGCCCCTACAGTGCCCATAACAGTACCTGCAGCCCCCAGACTAACCCCGCCTGTAAAAGGAGCAAATAAAGCCGCACCGCTTAGACACAAAGCTAAAGCATTCAGCGAACTGGCACTTAACGATTTTAAGCCTTTAAACGCAGTATGTAGCTTTCTGCCCAGCTCTCCTTTAACAACAATGCGCTCAGCTTGGCTCTTTTGGGCCTCATCAAGCTCTTCTTTAGTATAAACAACTACACTTGAGCAAGCTTTGTTGTTTTTAGGTGCTTCCTTATGTTCACTCTCTCGTTGTCCCATCACAAAGCGCAAGCGCTCAGCAGCTTTTTCTTTGTTAGACAAAGAGGAATTATCTTGTATGGTATGATTTTTATTTTCCTGGGATGATGCTTTGTTCATGATCAAGGGCTCTCTACACTCTCAGTTCTTAAGGCCCTATTGTCGCCTATAATGCTTAGCTAAAACTTGGAGCAATTAACAGCTAAATACGGGAATAAGGATTATCTTTGCTCTTAAGAGGGCGGTGCGTATTCATCTCATGAGGTTTGCCTTCATACTCTGCATGACGGTGCAAAATAAGACTTTGCATACCACCATCAAAAGACATAACTTCATAACGGCGTCTAATACGATTAGTCATACGTAAAGAAATATGAGCAAAGCTTAAGAAGATTAAAGGTAAACAAAAAAGAGCGATTAAACCAGTGCAAATAATGGCACTAGGCAACATTAAAGCAGGATAGCTCATGGAAGAAAATAGACTAATAAAAAGCAGCACTACACAAACAATCAGACGCTTAAAGCTCTTACAACCATAGAACAAGCCTAAAGCCAAAGGGCCTGTAATTAACAGATCGGGACAATCTTCGTACAAAGCCATCGACAGCTCCGTACTATTGGTGACTTGGCGATAGTTGGTACTCATACAAGGTACTCCCAAAAGTTTTTCTTTAAGCATAAAACAAAAGGCACATCTAGTAAAACTAGAAGTGCCTTTTTAATGATGCAAATCTTAAGCTAAGATTAGTCTTGCATATTTAAGATAGTAACCTGCTTAGCATCAGCACTAGCCTTGGCCTCAATCTTACCAGCAACCCAAGCACTCTCACCTTGAGCCTTTAAGATCTCAACAGTCTTATCAGCATCGGCAGCATCAACAACAACGAACATACCAACGCCGCAGTTGAAGGTACGGTACATTTCATAAGTAGAAACGCCACCCTTAGCCTTTAAGAACTCAAAGATCTCAGGCCACTGCCAAGAAGCAGCATCGATAGTAGCAACAGCGTCCTCTGGTAATACACGTGGGATGTTCTCCCAGAAGCCACCACCAGTGATGTGGGCCATAGCATGAACATCAACTTGCTTTAAGAGCTCTAATAAAGGCTTAACGTAAATGCGAGTTGGCTCCATTACGGCATCGGCAACTAACTTGCCAGATGGTAACTTATCTTCGTTTGGCTTAACCTCAGCTACTTGTAAGATCTTACGAATTAAAGAGTAACCATTAGAGTGAGGGCCGCTAGAGGCAATAGCAACGATAGTGTCGCCAGCTTTAACCTTAGAGCCATCGATGATCTTGGAAGCTTCAACTACGCCTACGCTAAAGCCAGCTAAGTCGTAATCACCAACTTCATACATGCCAGGCATTTCAGCAGTCTCACCGCCAACTAAAGCACAGCCAGCGAGCTCACAACCATGAGCAATACCAGTTACTACAGAGGCAGCAACATCAACGTTGAGCTTGCCAGTAGCATAGTAATCTAAGAATAAAAGTGGCTCAGCGCCTTGTACGATCAAATCATTGACGCACATTGCAACTAAGTCTTGACCAACAGTGTTGTGACGCTCTAAATCAATAGCTAAACGTAACTTGGTACCTACGCCATCGGTGCCAGAAACTAATACTGGCTCGGTATAGCCCTTAGGAATACGAGTTAAAGCACCAAAGCCACCCAAGCCGCCAATAACCTCTGGACGGGTTGTGCGCTTAACAGGGCCCTTGATACGCTCTACTAACTCTTCGCCTGCATCGATATCTACACCAGCATCTTTGTAGGTTAAATTGGTTGCCATTATTTTTGCCTCAACTACATCAAGAAAAAATTGATGGCTAATTATACAGGATATTCGCGTCAACTTGGCAAAGATATAGGCTTTTTTCCCGAAAACATCTGTATTACTTGGCCTCTAGGGCCTGATTTAAGCTCGCTTGTGCTATTATGAATGATGGATTAGCTCGATCTTTTGGCCCCTAAGTCTTAGTAGTCACCAGTATTCCCCGAAGGCAAGAGCTTGTCCTTACTGATGTACTAGCCTTAGTGAGCACTCTTTTAGAGTGTGCTGAACTACGTTGTTTAGGAAAATATAATGAAGTTAACTTTACTTGCCAGTTCACTTACTTTACTAATAGGCTCTTGTCTTTTAAGTGCAAGCGCTCAAGAAGTTCCAGCTACTAAGGCCTCAGGTATTGCTTTTAATAATGAGCCAGCCAATTTCACTATTGAGACTATTGCTGATGCTCCTCATGCGCAGGAGTTGCTCAATCGCCCTAGTGTTGAAGATCAGCGCTACCTAGCTACTAACGATAGTAATGGCCGTGGTGACTTTACTCCTACAACAGTCTCTGAAGCTAGTGCTCAGCCAAGCTTTACCTTTGAAAACCAACAGACTAGCAATCATGGTTTAGGCCCTGTTGATGCAGGAACTACTGTAGGTGTGTTAAATGGCGGTTATGGACAAGAGCGCGTCCAAGAGGTTAGTGTTCCTATCTTAACGAGCTTTGATAACGCAGTTTTAGACGGCTTTAAAAGTCTAGAAAGTGGTATTACTTTAGGCTTAGGTCAAATTAGCAATTTAAGTATTGACGATGTCGCTCCTGCCTTGCGCTCTTTTACCAGCGATGCTGACGGCAACTTAGTTCTCCGCTTTAGTCTTCCTATGGCTGAGAGCATTTTAAAAAAGCAAGGTGCTACCTCATGGCAAGGTCTGTCCAATCCAATATTAGTATGGATGGTAAGTCTTGATGGTCAGAATATGAGCTTAGTAAGTGGCCAAAACCTCTCAAGCTTTGCCCAAGCTATTATGGCTGCTACCCCTGATTACAAATACCGCTTAATGTTCCCGATCTTAGATCTTGAGGAAATGCAAAAAGTACAAGTCAACACTGTGTTAGACCATCAGGATAATGTCTTGGCTGCAGCCTCAGAGCGCTATGGTGCTGATTACTTCTTAGCTGCTGCTATTAGTTCTGTGCCTAATGAAAGTGGTGTGACCTTTAAGTGGAATTTATACAATCGTGATGGTGAGGCTATTGCTCAGTCATCAGTTTCAGGTTTAATGGATGAGGTTTCATCCTTAGGAGCAGGCGATATTGCTCGCGCCTTAATGACATATCAATCTAATCTTAGTATCCAAGAGCCCCCCTCAGCATTACACAAGAACAATGTTGATATCAACATGTTAGGTCCAGGTGATGGCTTTGTTCGCATGCGCATTGCTAACGTCAAGAGCTTGCAAGATCTCCAGCATATCCGCCAAGCTTTTGTCTCCTATGGTTTTGATGGCGATGTCCGCATCATTGGTTTTGATGAGCAGATGCTAGTTTTAGAAGTGGCTACCAACTCTAATGCCGACAACCTAGCTGGCACCATGAAACATGCTGGTGAGTTCCAATATCTCTCCCCATGGGTCTTTAGCTTTACCCAAAATGAATACATTCGCCCAGCACGTAATAGCAATTTAGGACCAGTTAATAAAGAGCGTCCTAATTCGCAAATTAACCCTAACAATATCACCCCAGTACATAGCATTAATATTAAAGATGCTAGCCAAGTAGGACAAGGAAATGGCCTTCCTAATCGCAATGCTCCAGCTGTTCAAGGGCGTGCCTTGTAAGGGCCTAATGCTATAAAACAAAAAAACTCCAGATTTATCTGGAGTTTTTTTGTTTTAGTATCCTATTTATTCATTAAGCTTTCATCAAATGAGCGTTGCACAGCAATTTGGGAAACCCTAGCCTTGATACGCTCACGAGTGAACAAATCAGTACATTGACGTAAAGCTTGAGAGTACATGCCTATAGATTGTTGATAGGCAGCATTAAGAGCATAGATCTCAGCACGTGTTTGCATAGCCTCACACTTCTTATTGAGCTTGTTTTGCGCCTCTTCTAAGATACTCAAGGCTAAAACATCATCAGGCTTTTTGATAAGGTAATTGGTCAAAAGCTCATTAGCCTTTTGATACTGCTTGGTCTCATTATAAGCATGAGCTAAATTCACTACTACAACCTGATTTAAAGGAAGACGATGATAGGACTTTTGCAATCTTTCAATAGCCTGGGCACTATGACCGCGCTTTAAATCAATATCAGTCTTAAGATCTAAGACAAACAAATTATTTTGTAATGCGACAGGTAGTTTAGCTAAAGAGGAAAGGGCCTTATCATATTGCTCTAACTCCAAATAGGTCAAAGCTTGGCCATAGTGAACATAAGAGCTAGAGTGGCCATCTGCATTATGCTCAAGCACTAATAGCAGGTTTTGGTATTGCTCTTTAGTCTTAAGTCCACTATAACGCACAGCAACACGTGCTTGAGCTAAGGCATAATCTACATTAGTAGAGTTCTTACGCTTAGGATATTGTTGTGCACGGTTTTGGGCCTCCGCAACACGGATATCAGAGAGAGGGTGGTCAATTAATAAAGTAAAAGCAGGATTGATATTACCTTGCTCTGCTAGCAGACGCTTGAACATATTAACTGCGCCTTCAGGGTTTAAACCTGATTTATATAAAAGAGCAATACCAATACGATCAGCCTCATACTCATTGTCACGAGTAAAGTTAATACGACTTTGCATTTGGGCGCCCATAGTAGTCGAGACAGCAGCCATACCAATTGCAGGATTAACAATAGACATAACTACAGCGCCGATTAAGCCTGCCATAGACAATTGATTAGTCACAACCATGCTTTCAACAAAGCGCGCAATATGACGTTGCGTAACATGAGAAATTTCGTGGGCAATAACTGATGCAAATTCATCTTCACTCTGGGCATAGTTAAACAAACCTGTATTAATAGCTACCTTGCCTCCTAAAAAGGCCGATGCATTCAAGTTGTTATCTTTGACCACAAAGAAATTAAAAGGAAAATTGACATTATCTGCATGTGCTAGCAATTTGTTACCTAAAGAGGTGACATACTCGGTTAACACAGGATCATCAAGCACATTCATATAAGAGCGTGCTGTACGCATAAAGAAATCGCCAATGGCCATTTCCTTTTGCACAGTAATACCGCGCACACCTGCTGTACCAATCTGAGGAATCATAATATCGTCAGCATGTGCTGCAACAGAGCTTAAGGTTAGTACACTAGCAAGACTTACCACTAAGGCCTTGAGTCGCATTTTTTTTAACATAAGGACACCCCCCTAAAGTCTATTATACAAAGCTCTTGCTTAGTAATTAGTTAGTTCCCTAGGAATCTTGCTCATAGTAAGCTAGACTATGAGCGGCATATTTAACCCATTAATAAGGCTTTTTATTAAGATGTTTTCGCTTTTAAAACGTTGGTATGAGCGCCACTTCTCACAACCAGGTACTATTGAATTTGCCTTAGTATTGATCGTGGCCTTTATCACTGTTTACTACTTTATGTGGCTTGTCGGCCCTATTATCGTAGCCTTATGCTTTGCTTTTTGCTTAGACTGGCCTGTAGTGGCTATGCAAAATCGCTTTGCGCTCTCACGCAAAATAGGATCTATCATAGTTATGGTCTTATTTAGCTCTCTCATGGTCTTTATCACTATCTTGATAGTACCTAATGTTATTAAACAAGGAGCCGAATTTTATAACTCCATTGTCGCTTTTAGCACCGACAATGCAGCACATAAGCACAAGAATATCAACGATATAGAGCTCACTGCCACAAGCAAAAAGAACAGTGACCTTACCGAAAACCAATGCCCCAGCACTGATAATAAAGAAAAGACAACTATTGTTTATATTGGCAACAATAACAACTCTCAAGAGCAAATGGCCAAAGCTGTAGCCAGTGCGGCCAAGGTTGCTGCCCAAATGGATGAGGAAAATAACTCCAGTAATGATGAGGGCTATCACATCACCTTAATTGACGGCACTGGAAATAACTTTAACCTCAATGGTGATGGCCAATTTACCTTAACAGCCAAAGATTTTGATATGCGTTTGGCTCAAGAGATCCATGATGTAGTGCAAAGTACCCCAGATCCACTGCCGAGCATGTTAACTTTAAGCTTAATTGAAAAGAGTGTCCGCTCAGCGCGCATTGCAGCCACCAATAAAATGGCTGACGTCATGCGAACCCAATTAATGCCTTCAGTAGTTAATGCTTTTACTTGGCTGGTCTACGCTATTATTGTGCCGATCTTTACCTTCTTAATGCTCTATAACAAAGAACAGCTTAAGATGCGCGCTAAGATCTTTATCTTGCCTAACAATCAACAGCTGATCCGTCAGTTCTGGCCTAGCATGCACAGCCAAATTGCAGGCTATATTAGAGGCAAATTACTGCATATCATAATTATCGCTATTGCCAATACCCTAGCTTTTATGCTTTTGGGCATGAATTACGCGCTCTTATTAGGCGTAGGTGTAGGCTTATCGGTAGTCATCCCTTATGTAGGTGCAGTAATTATTGCTGTACCTGTAGTTATGATTGCTATCTTCCAATTTGGCTTTAGTGGCACCTTAGTGTGGGTACTTGCTGTCTATACCTTAATTCAGCTTTTAGATAGTAATGTCTTAACCCCTATGCTCTTTTCTAAGGCTATGAACTTAGATGCCTTCTCCATCTTGGCTGCCATCTTAATCTTTGGCAATTTATGGGGTTTTTGGGGCGTGTTCTTTGCTATTCCCTTAGCTACATTTGTCAAAACTTTAATTGTCGGTTGGCCTAATGCCGAGCCACAAAAACTAGAAGTTCTTGACGAAAAGCATAATCCTAGAATCTAAAGCAAAAAAGCCTCGCTATAAACAGCGAGGCTTTTTTGTTCTTAATACATGATAGTGTAGAGCTTACGGCGGAAGACGCTTTGATTTGGATCGCCATCCATAGTGCTTAAGATATCAAGGAAGGTCTTCTTGACCTCATCTTTAGCTAAGCTTTCCTTGAGCTTAGCAAAAAGCATAGTCAAAGCTTCTTCTTTCTTACCTGCTGCAGATAAAGCTACAGCATAAGCAACAGCATTATCATCGCTTGGATCTTGCTCAAACTTAGCTTGTAACTCTAAGAGCTCAGGACTGTTTTGAGCCTGCTCAGCTAAGTCTAAAGCAGACATTAACTGTAAATACTCAGGGCTTTGCTTCTCTTCACGACCTAAGTTATCTAATAACTCGTGAGCCATCTTGGTGTTCTTGACCGCAATTAACATTCGAGCATAAATGAAACGATAGCTTAAATTGCTATTGTCACTGCCATAAGCCTCAGAAGCTTTGGCAACAGCAGCAGGTAAATCACCAGCAGCTTCTGCTTGGAGAGCCTCACGCATTAATAAGTCACCAGCACTAGGAATGAACTTATTTAAGGTCTCTTGTAAGGAAGTTACTACATCCTGACCTTCTAAAATGGCTGCAGGCTGGCCTTGGTCGATTACTACTAAGGTAGGAACAGAGCGCAAGCCAATTTGAGCAGCTAACATCTGAACACAACGCTCTTGGAGATCGCAAATGACCAAAGAGACATACTCATTGGTATCAGAAATAGCTGAGGTTAAAGCGTTTTTAGCTGGGTCACAAGAGGGATCTTGGTCAATAAATAAGCAAAACAATGGCTTATCTAATGATGACTGCAAGACCTGCTCGAAATTTTGCTGAGTTAAATACATGTTTTCAATCCTAAAATTTTAGCGCAAGAAACGATTGAGATCGCGAGTGGCTTCAATGAGGTTTTCCAAATTAGGTCGTACTTGCATGCGCTCGCTATTACGCTCGACATACGAATCGCCCTCTTGGGAGTAGATAATGGTATCGTCCTTACCTACTAACATCATGTGATCTAAACCATCTACTAATAAATAAGATCTATCGCTTAAGTTCTTTAAGCTCTGACCTAATGAGTAATTACCTGTTGGGGTTGTAATATTAACCACATCAGAGGCAATCAAAGCAAAGATATCGCTAGGTGAGCTTAAAAACTCGCAATTACGAGCCTTTCTTTGCTCATGAGGCCATAAGACTATCAATGGCACATGCTGCACTAAGCGCTCAAAGCGCTGATTACCACTACTTAATAAGTCACTACCCTCGCTAGAGGTAATAATCACCATAGTATTATCAAGCAGCTTGCTATCTTCTAAAGCCTCAATAAAGGTACCAATCATGGCATCAACATAGCGTAAGTTATGCTCATAATAGAGCAAAGCGCGTACTTGGGCATCTCCTGCTAACAAGTAATTGTCTTCAGCAAAAGAGCCAATCTGACATTGAGCATGCTCAAACCAAGCACTATAACGCTCATCAAAGTGATCCTTAACCGAGATAGACTCACTTACTAGATTATCTTGGTTATCGAGCACTTGCTCTTGAACACTATTACAGTCCAATGAGATAGCCTTAGGAGCACGTAAATCATTGAGCACTAAAGATAAAGCATAAGGACGATCTTGACCATAAGAGCGAATTTGCTCTATAGCCTTTAAAAAGAGATCTCGTGCTTGACCTTCAATATTAAGCTGTGGCGCACGCAAACTGGAGTTTTGTAAAAGTTTACGATAGTACTCACTACTCTTTAAATGAGCACGGCTCTTTCCTTCTAAGAGCTTATAGTCACTAACGCTTATACGACGTATATAGTCCTGACGAAGCATCTCATCGACATTAACTGGTAAGCAATTGCTATAGAGCAGGGCATTACGATATTGCAAAGGTAAACCATAATTAAGGGCAAAGACATTATCGATCTCGTTGTTATAGAGTAAATAATGCTCTTCAAAGCTCTGACCTGAATTTTTCAACTCTAAGAGCTTAGGTGTATTGTCTTGATTTAAATCACTATAAGAGAAACGATTTACGTTAATGACAATTAAATTCTTAGGTCTAGCTTGTTCATTGATACTAATAGGAGTCAAGGGATAGCGTAAATACTCTGCACTATTACCTTGAGAGCTTTCACGCAACTCCTCATTAATCCATCCATGAGAGCTTAAGAAAGACTTAGCTGTCATTGGATAGTGGAAAGGAAAAGTGGAACGTAACAGAGTAATGCGCTCATACTTGTAAGCATCAGCCCAAATATGCATACAGTGCGATGAGATAAAGCAGGCACCAATAATTATCAAAATGGATCTTACTAAATAAGGGTGATGGGCTTTATATAACGAATGGGTAGTAATCTTGGCAAAAGCAAACTCCAAGGCCAAGACCAACGGCACAGCAATAAAGAGGAAGTTGTAATTTAAGCCTGTATCAAAATCTAACTCACGGACAATAAGATTAATAGCCGTCATGCTCAAGTGAACTTTGACCATCAAATAGATCTTGATATCAAAGAGTAAAATAGTGTGCCAAACAACGGCAATGAGTACTGACAACACCCGATAATAGCGAAAGTTACCAATAAAAGCTAAAGGGAAAAAGACTACCAAAAAGACCACAATAGTCAAAAAACTCATGTGACCAAGACAGGTAATAATCAGGTACAGAAAGCTTAAAAAGTTACTAGCAGGAGGCGCAGCATATACATAGCCAAAGCCTAAAAAACAGCTTAGCAGTATATTAATAAAAATAAAGTAATGACCCCACGAAAGCGAACGTGACACTTGCTCAGTATACGAAAAACGCTTTAACGGGTTAAATGAAACACCCATAGCATGCTCACCTTATATAGCGCTGCAACTTTTCTGAGCTGAATTTTAGCACAATTAAGCTAGTCTCCCCTGAGCTCTAAGTTCTAGGCAGCTCCTTATAAACTTTTTAACTTTGTGATCGTAGCGGCAAAAAAGATTATGAGCTAAGTATTATCAGGCTTACAGCGCCCGCCCCTTGTATAAAGATTTTATAGCTATAAGCATTTGCTCCTCACAGCTGATTATTTAATGAATTATATTAAACCCAATATCAAACACACCTTAATCACCCCTACAAAACTTAAGCTTATCGAAAAGCGAAAAACATTTCTAACTGTAATCAAAAGAAGTGCGCTTCCTTCCCTGTCTAAAAACAGGGGGTTTCGCGCTACTAATATTATGAGGAGGCTGCTTATGGGCTATCAACTCTACCCTAAAACTATTGCTGAAGTTGCCACCAACTATGCTCGCAAATTAGGGGTCAGCGTCGAATTTGACTGTAAACAAGCTCGCGCCTATAGCACCCCTTCTAAAATTGTCTTACCTGCTCTTAATCTAGAAAATCTGCATGCCGAGCGCATCTTATATGGTCTGATGGCTCACGAGGCAGGACATATCCACTATAGCAATTTCGACAGCTTTGCCTCTGTCTTAAACCCTCTACTCCAAGACCTTGTTAATGCCCTAGAGGACTGCCGTATTGAATACCTAATGAGTCACTACCACTTAGGAGTATTTGAAAACCTAGAATATGCCAATCAATGTGTCTATCACCACCAATTTAAAAGTGCACAAGAACAAGAGTCCTTATGCAAAATAAAGCTCATTATCCGTTATCTCTTAGTTAAAACCCATGAGGTACTATTACATTATCGCTACTCAGATACTATGGCCAAGCTTTTGCGCAATGAGCTTAGCTGTTTAATCAATGAAAGTAGTATTCCCACCTTAGATAGCATGTGTCTTAAAGTAGGCAAATGCGCTACTACTGATGACATCATTGACCTCTCTCAAGAAATCTTAAAGATCTTTTATCACCCTAACTTTTTCACCCCAAACTTCGAGCGCTTTGTCCTAGCTAATAACTCAATTAGTTTATTTGATCTCAAAAATGCTCAGCATTTAGCTCACCTTTATGGTCAAAGCTTTAGAGCTCCTATCTTAGGCCCTAACCAAATAACTATCACCAGCTGCCAAAGCATCATTGATAAACATGGATTGAAACTTAGCGAAAGTGAGCTTAATGATGAATTTATCCCCAGCTTTATTGCTCCCTTATTACCTCCTGTAGCTCAGCTAAGTGAAGATATCAATTTACAAGAACTTAAAGAGAAAAGTACTGCTGAGCAAGTACAACACTCTTTAGAACTTTCAGCTCAAGCAGCAGGCAATTTAACGGAGGTCTTATCTTTATGTAAAAGCTCCTCAGAAAAAAAGCACCTTACCCCTACTTCTACTACCTCTACTACTCCTTCTTTTAACCTTACGGCCCTAGCCTTAACCTCTCCCCCCTCTACCTCCCCTACCAGCTTGAACTCTTCAAGTGACCAGATCTTATCTCACGTGACCTTAAATACTACCTTACCTGTACAGCCCCAATATCACAGCTGCCCTGCCTTAGGTATAGATAGTACTAAGGCTCACCATAAGATCGCTTTATATCATGCTGCAAGTAATGACACCTTGAATCAAGTAACTGACTTTACCCACAAGTATGTCTTAACTAAAGATATCTTATATAGCAGCTTAAACAACGAACAAGTATTAGATGAACTGACACAACTAATCTTAGATAACCAAGTTTCTACTAAATCTCAATCTATCAACTATGAGCAAGAGCGCTTTGCCACCATTGACTTGACCTTTAATCCTCTTTATGGAGCTTATAAAAACCCTCAGGAGTTCTTAGAAAAAGCCACAGCTTATCAAAAGAAGCTCTCTAGTCATTTACCGTTAGCGCATCCTGTACCCCAAGCTTTTTTAGATTGCACTCTAACAGCTGATAATTATGATTGCTTTATCAAACCTACCTTATCTTTAGAGTTAGCTACCCGTCTGTTCCTAGAAAGTATTGCTAACCCTATGCGCTGCGTACCTTTATGGCAAACAGTTAATATCTACCCTTTTATCTATGTCTTCCAAGACTTTAATCTCTTAAAACAAAGACAAGATAAATTAGCTACCTTGCTTAAAGCGCGCTTAGAGCATGAACTCTTTATCCCAGAGAGTCTTGCAGACAACCGCAAGCTTAATAAGCGCTTAAAAACTACTATTGATCAACACCGCCGCTTCTTTAAAGCCCCTTACTTTACTAAGCAACTTTTTAAAGAAGCTGAGCAGTTCCAAAAAGAAGGAGTACGTTTCCCTGCTTTTCAATATGATGAAGCTAGCGAAGAGCTCAAACTCATTGCTCTAGATAAAGGCTATACCTTTGATCCTACCAGAGAGTTTCTATCCCATGACAAACTTATCCAAATGATGATGGAAGATAGAATTAGTGCTAAGGTGCAGCGCCATGAAGCTATCTTAAAGGAAATGGGGCTAGCTGATAGTGCTTCTTTAGATCCTCTCAATAGCATAGATCCTGATCTCTACTGTCGTGACAGTAAAGGTAAGGTCTACCTTAAGTACTATTATGAGCGCTCTGTAGTCGCCAAAAAAGCTCTTTTAAGTAGTGGCCTTAATAACTCTCAAGGTACAATTGCCCCTGTAGTAGCATCAGACCACTTTAGCGCGCTGTTAAAATACTCACGATTGACGAACCATCGCTTTCATAAGAACAAGGAAATTTATGAGCGCTTCTTATTTAAACAACAACCTACTTATCCCCAAGGTGATTTTATGCAAGAGCTCTTTTATGATCTCAAATACCAAAGCCCTTGGACTTTAGGAACCAACGAACCGCTCTGGCGTATTAATAATATAGGAGTAGGGGCCATAGATCTTAAAGGCAATGATCCTGAGTGGATCACTAAAGAGCAAAGAGCTTATCAATGTCCTTTTAATTTAAAAAAGCAGCCTATTGAAGTTAAAAGACAAAATAGCCTCTATCTGCGCTATTGCCGCTTTTTAAATAACTTAACTTTACTAAACTTAGAAGATACCCTTAACTTTCACCAAACATTGCTTGCTCAATACAGTCACAACCGCTATAACAAACGCGATCCACGCGCTGAGAACACCTTTGCCGATGCCTTACGTGAATACTATTTAGAACGCTTTATTCCTATTGACTGCTCGAGCGCTGCTGCCACTCAAAAACACAAGCAAAAGAAACAGCTTCCATCTAATACTAATCATCTTGAGCGCTACCAACAAGAGCTCCAACAGCAGCGCAATATGCTCTATCAAAACCCAACCTACCAACCCCCACGCACAGATGAGGACTTCTTATATGAGCACATCACTGGCTATGACTTAAACAAATTTAGCATCCAAGACTTAAAAGAGCTAGCTTTGAATGCTGAGATCTTTAGGCACAATCACCATGTAGACTTTAAAACCATTGAACAAGAGCTTAAACGTCGTCTTACCCCTGAGATCTTAAATAATCTTTATAGTCAGATTATTCCTCAGGTACAAGAGGAATTTGTTTCTCAAGCCTTACAAGAAAGCACTAAAACTCGCCAAGCACTAGAACCTAACCTGACTGCCTACTACCAAATGCACTATGATCATACCCACAGCAAAGGCAAAAATCTTAATATTAATAAGGCCCAATTAATTCCTTTAGGTGAGCGTAAGATCTTCAAAAACACCTCTGCACAAGAGCGCAGCGATACTATAGTCCACCTGCTTATTGATATCTCTAGCTCCATGGCCAATGAGCATAATTTAGTACATAAATTATTAGTCGACAAGGAATGTGCGGGCTATGTTGCCTGCAAAAGTGCGCTGAGCATAGCTTTAGCTTTAGAACAGTGCGAGCAAGTTAGTGTAGAGGCTACCTTTTTCCCTGGGCCTTATAACAACAAGCACTATCTCAATATCTTAAGCGCAGGCGATAAGGTCAAAGATAAAGCTAAGTACTTCTTGCAAGTACCACGTTTGTTTACTCCCACAGCAGAAGCCATTAACTATGCTATTGCTAGCCTCAACAAACAAGACAACAAGCGCAAAATCATTATCTTGATCACTGATGGAATGCCCGATCGCGTATCAGCAACAAAAAAAGCCATCAAAATGGCAGCTAAATTTAACATTGAAATCTACTCTTTAGGTATTGGTATCAACCAAGCTATTAAAGAGATAGTAAGTGACATCTTCCCTAATATCATCACGATCAATGATTACCACCAACTACCTAAGGCCCTATCAGAGTTAATTAGTAAGCAATTTGATAACTGACACGGAGCGCGTAATTAATATGAGCAACAAAGACATTCTTCACTGTAAACCCTATAACCCTTTAAAGCATAATTTAGATGAAAGTATCAAAGAGGCTATAGCTCAAGCAGATCCTGATGATCTCAGGCTATTTAATCGCACCTGTCCCGATCGTGAGGGCGATAATATGTACTATCGCCCAATTTATAAATGTAGGCATCACCCCAGAGCATACGAACAGCAATTACGATCTTGGGGATATTACTTCTCTCAAAACAGCATTAATCGCCTATTAGTAATCTTAATACTCTTAAGCGCGCTTATGACCCTTACCAGTTTTTATCTTATTTATAGCCACGATTTGAATCCCTAGCCAAAAGCCCTGGTTGACCCCAGGGCTTTTTCTTCTATTGCTTAGCAATTCTATCTTGCTCTTTGAGCTCAAACCCCTCAGGGGCAGACCATGTAGTTAACGGACAAGCCATAGTATAGGCATCTTCTGGACCATGGTAAGAGTTAGCGGCATAGTAATTCTTGCGGGTACCAGTAATAGAAAAGCCATAAAGATCGTATAAATACAAGGCTACTTCGTTAGAGACTCGTACTTCTAAATAGCAATTAGCAGCTCCTAGCTCCTTACATAACTGTAAGCTCTTAACTAAGAGTTTATGGCCAAACCCTAAGCCTTGGTACTTTCTTAAAATGCCAATGGTATAGATCTCAGCTTCATCACAAATGATGCTAATAATGCAAAAACCAATGAGCTCATCATGTAAATAAAGGCCAATACAGCGACAGTTATCGGTAAAACACGCTAGTAGGCTGTCATAAGTCCAAGGATCTTCATGAGCACTGATCTCAATTTGCATCAACTGTTCAAGCTCATCTTTACTAGGAGAGTTAATAATGGCCCAAGAAAGCTTTTCTTTTAAAGCATTACGACGTGATCCCATAGCACGCTACCTTACTATTATTTATTAGCTGAAATATTGAGAATCCAACCACGACTATTCAAAACATCTTTGAGCCACTGCCATAAAGCGCGTTTATTGTCATCATATACATAGACAAAAGCACTAGGCGCTGGGTTTAAGTAATGAGGTACCAATATAATGTCATGAGGATAATATTGGTAACAAGGCTCAAAAGCTTGAACCACCATATTGGAGGCTTGAAGTAACTTAATTAAAGATCCTAAATAGTGACAATTAGGATCAATAATCATATAAACATGAGCATCAGGTCTAAAAGGTGCCACCCCCCCATTAACTGGCATCATCCAATTATTTTGCATAGCCATAAAAGGATTGCAGTTATAAACATTGCTATTAACAGGCATCATACCATTGTACATAGGCATAAAAGGAGCTGATGCTGGAGCAAATCCCCTAGGCCCCATAGCCCCAGTAAAGCCTCCTGCCTGCGCTACTAGGTATTGTGCCCTTGGGTCAGCGGTCTGAGTATGGTAAATAGCCTGTCTTTGCATGTACTGAGCTCTTGGAGCGGGAGGCTGTGGATTAGCCTGTCCAGGGGTGTACTGCGTTCTTGAAGCTGGTGCTGGAGTATTAGACTGTCCTGGAGTGTACTGCGCTCTTGGAGCAGGTGCTGGAGTATTAGCCTGTCTTGGAGTGTACTGCGCTCTTGGAGCAGGTGCTGGAGTATTAGTCTGTCCTGAAGTGTACTGCGCTCTTGGAGCAGGTGCTGGAGTATTAGTCTGTCCTGGAGTGTACTGCACTCTTGGAGCAGGTGCTAGAGTATTAGCCTGTCTTGGAGTGTACTGCGCTCTTAGAGCAGGTGCTGGAGTATTAGTCTGTCCTGGAGTGTACTGCGCTCTTGGAGCTATGGTTTGAACTGGTGAGTCTTGCTTAGTAGTTACTACAGCATCACTTGAGGTAGCTTGTGCAGCTGCTTGTTCTTGTCTAAGCTCATAGATTTCACGTTGCGCTGTGTTAATGTTGTTTTGGCACTCAGCAATTTCATTGTTAAGCTGACTTTGCAGACGGTCATAATCACTCTTTTTGGTGATTAATGAACTTTTTAAGGCCAAGAAATTATCTTGAGAAAGCTTTTGTTGCTCACTTACCTCTTTATTATTTTGAGGAGCGCTCGCTAATTCAATAGAGCTGGTAGGCACTTCTTGAGGCGCAACTGCAAAGGCAATAGAGGGTTTTACTGTCCATGTAATACGAGGTTTAAGCATAACGATAATAACCTAATAGTGCCTAAGCTGGCTCGAGCAATAAATGACTAAAAACCACCTACAAGCTCTTTCTAAGAAAAAAGCCCGTAGATGGCGTTTAAAGCAATGATAGGATCAGGTAATTACTTCTTGAGAGGTAAGATCTCAATCCAGTAATCATCTGGATCATGAATGAAGTACAAACCCATCTTCTCGTTTTCGTAGCAAATGCAACCCATTTGACGATGGAATTCACGCACTTGATCATAGTCCTCTTGGACACGGAAGCATAAATGGCTCTCGTTATCTCCTAACTCATAAGGCTCGGTACGCTCTTTTAAGTAGGTGAGCTCTAAAGCAAAGTTAGATTGCTTATCGCCTAAGTAAACTAAAGTAAAAGAGCCATCAGAAGCCTCCTTACGACGAACTTCCTCTAAACCTAAAGCTTCCTTATAGAAAGCTAAAGAACGCTCTAAATTAGTAACATTGATATTGAAGTGATCAAAACGTGCAGTAATTTGCATAGCTAACGCCTCAAAAAAAATAAATCAGCTTGCTAATTTTAGCAAATTAAGCGCTAATCAGGCAGCTATCTCCACTATTATCAGGTAGCCAAATTTGTAAGTTCTGACTAAGATCTAAAGCGGTGCAGCGCTCTTTAGTATAGTGCACAATAGCATGAGCTAAGAGCTTATTCTCTGTCACAGCAGAGATCACCAAATCAGGACGCTCGATCACATGCATAGGCACTAAGAGCTTAGTAGCAATACGCTCTACAAATTGCTCAGCACCTGCACAGATATCGCTAACCATACGCATATCACAAGGGAACATCACCACATCAAAAGAGCTATGCTCATTTTCTATAGGAGCAAGCTCTGCTAAGAAGAACTCATGAGCTTGAGCAACTTCCTCAAACGTGCTCTCCTCTTGCCAATGCCAATAATTAAAATCGCCTGCATGAAAGATAGTTTTCCCCTCATCTTTTAACTCTAGGGCAAAGGAGCAACCGACATCAGTAGAACCATAAGCTTGCACTTTAATAAGCTCATCTTCATAGCTTTGTCCCTTATTTAAGAAAGTGATCTCATCTTTATAAGGAGCACAGGTCTTGGAGCGATACTTTTTAATATCGTGCGACAAGATAAGTTTTATCTCAGGCAAACTATGCTCTTTAGCATATTGATAAAGCTTAAAGACAAAAGGCAAGAAGTGATCTTTGTGAAAGTGGCTACATAAGATATAACAAGGCTTATCAAGTTTAGGCCATAAGGAGCCTAAATAGCCTGGGACATTATCTTTAGGAGTTGTAATATCTAAAGCATCCAAACTCTCAAGCTGATCTTTTACTATTAGCTGCTCTGTACATAAAGGGCCAATAGCACGATATAATCCGCCACGATCGCAACTTGATATATTAGGACCATAGCCATCTAAGAAATAATCAAAAAGGATGTAGTAGCGCTCGCACTCGAGCAAGAAACCACTATGGTAAAGGTAGGTTAGCTTCATATGGCCCCCGAAGTTTTAATTAACAACTAATAATATCACGGGGAATTTGAAGTACTTAAAAAAGGGCTATACCAAGCAAAAGAGGTTTAAAAAGGGGAGAAGTTTTGATATGGCCCAAAAACGAAAAAACCCCAAAAAGGGGCATCTTGCGTATTGGCAGGAGCGGAAGGACTCGAACCCTCAACCGTCGGTTTTGGAGACCGCTGCTCTACCATTAGAACTACGCTCCTGCAATGGCGCGTATTATGCCTAACTTTACCTATCATGTAAAGTGTTTTTTAAAAAAATTTTAACAAAAGGCAGTAAAACCATCATTTTAGCACTTTTATAGCATATTGACCGCTACCAAACTTTATTTGTGTTGTATCTAATTTATTTTCCGATTCTTTCTGTATAATGAGATTTTCAGGAACAGCGCATAATGTTCTTGAGAACCCTCCTTGCCTGCTTCCGCACTGTTAAAATCTCAACAGTAGGAACTTTTCCGATGACCAATCCCCTTTTCCAAAAAGATATCATTTCCATCTCCGAGTTTACTCGTGAGCATATTGATCGCGTCGTACAAACAGCTCTTTCTTTAAAGAACAATCCTCGCAATGACTTGCTCCAGGGCAAACTTATTGGTGTTACCTTCTTTGAAGGCTCAACTAGAACTCGTTTATCTTTTGAAACCGCCATTCACCGTTTAGGCGGTCAAGTGATTGGCTTTGCCGATGCCTCCAACACTTCTTTAGGTAAGAAGGGCGAGACCTTAGCTGACTCCATTCGCATTATTACTTCTTATACTGATGCCTTAGTAATGCGTCATCCAAAGGAAGGCGCTGCTCGTTTAGCTGCCGACCTCTCTCCTGTCCCAGTAATCAACGCTGGTGATGGTGCCAATCAGCACCCTTCTCAGACTATCTTAGATCTGCTTACCATTACTGAGACTCAAGGTAATATCGATGACCTTAAGATCGCTTTTGTTGGTGACTTAAAGTATGGTCGTACCGTGCACTCTTTAGCTGAAGCCTTAAGCATGTATAACAATGTGCATATCTACTTAGTCTCCCCTGAGTCTTTAGCTATGCCTGAATACATCTTAAAGCACTTAGCTAAGCACAATGTTAAGTTCTCTATTCATGAGACTATTGAAGAGGTTATTCCAGAGGTTGATATCCTCTACATGACCCGCGTACAAAAAGAGCGCTTTGACGAGACTGAGTATCAAAATCTTCGTTCCAAGTTCATCTTAAGCAAGGATATGTTATCTGAGGCTAAGAGCAACATGAAGATCTTGCACCCTCTCCCACGTATCGACGAGATCACTTTAGATGTCGACGACACCCCACATGCCTACTACTTCCAGCAAGCCAAGAACGGTGTCTTCGCCCGTCAGGCCATTTTAGCCTTAGTATTAAACAAGGAGATCTAAGAAGATGAGCGAAACTACCAACGATAAGTTATTGGTTGAAGCCATTGCTAACGGTACTGTGATTGACCATATCGCCCCAGGCCAGGCCATGAACATTCTCCGCTTATTTAACTTCTTAGGTAAGCACAACCACATCACTGTAGGCTTTAATCTCCGCTCTAGCGAGATGGACTACAAGGACATCATCAAGATTTCTGATGTTACTTTCTCCCCATCTGAAACTGAGCAGTTAGCTATCTTGGCTCCAGATGCTACCGTTAACTCCATCAAGGACTACAAGGTAGTAGACAAGTACAAGTTACGTTTACCATCTGAGATTAAGGGTGCTTTTAAGTGCCCTAACTCCAACTGCATTACTCACATTGAAGAGGGTGCTACCCCACGCTTCCGTATCTTTAAGGAAGACGGCAAGGTCATGATGCGCTGCCACTACTGTGAGCGTGTCTTTGCCCGCAAGGTAGTACTAAGCCACAACGACTTAGCTAATATCAAGTAAGTGTTGTGTTCTAAGTGAACTCCTAAAAAAGAGCTGTCTTATTAGACAGCTCTTTTTGTCTCTAAGGTAAGTAGCTATAGAGCTTATCGTTAGGCTGACGCAAATAATGATTATCACTAGGTCCCATAAGCGCATGACCTACAGCCAAAGCTAGATAAGGGATATGGTGTTCATTTAAGTGCAACAAAGAGCTTATCTTATCTGGATCAAAGGAGGCGATAAAGCACGAACCTAAATTAAGCTCGGTAGCTTTAAGCGCCATTTGGCTCATAGCTAAGCCTAAATCCAAGCTCGAAAACAAAGCACCATCACTAGGACGCTGCCAGCCATAATTAACCGTATCTAAGCATCCTAAAATCACACAAGGAGCTTGATACCAAGAACGCACTTGATTTAAAACTGACATCGACTCAGGACCTAGTACATAGAAAAAATAAGGCTGAGCATTGCATGCAGAAGGAGCCAAGCGCGCAGCTTGCAGTAACTCTTCAATGGTCTCATGAGCTATAGGGGTGGTAGCAAATTTACGGCACGAACAACGGGCGCTAAAAAGATCATTAATATTCACGCAAAACTCCCTAACTTTGAGACAACAATTACTGCTAAATTTAGCATACTATATCAGCCTCTACCTCATAAGAGCTCACAAATTAATCTTTGGTTAAACAAACTAAAGTCTCAATATGCTTGCTATGAGGGAACATATCAAAACCTTGAATCTTTGTTATGGTAAAACCAGCTTTAAGCACTATAGGCAAGTCTCTTTGCAAGGCACTAAGTGAGCAGAAAATTAAGCTAACAGCACAAGGTCCCTTAATCCTACCAATCAATGCCGCACAGCTCTCTCCCAATCCAGCTCGAGAAGGATCTGCAATTAAAGCACTAAGATGCTCTTTTTGCTCTCCTTTTAATAAACCAGGCAGCACGTTTTTGATATCACCTACAATAAAGTGCGCATTATTAATATGGTTTAAAGCAGCATTCTCCTGCGCAGAAGCAATAGATTCACTAACAATTTCTACGCCTGTTACTTGATTAAGCTTTGTAGCTAAAGCTAAAGTCATGGTGCCTACACCACAGCATAAATCAAGCCCCCAAGAGCGCTCGTGAGAGCTCTTAGAAACAGCATGATCAATGGCTGATTGATAGAGCTTTTGGGTCATAGGGTAATTAACTTGCATAAAGGTCTGCGGACCTAACTTAAAGTTAAGACCATTAATGTTCTTGATAATAAAGCGCTCACCCCAGATTAACTCTACTTGCTCACAATAAAGGCTATTGCCTGTTTGATTGTTATAACCAAGATAACAAGAACTTATGTGTTGAGCTTGAGCCCAAGATTGTAAAGATGCTTTAACGCTCTCAGGCACCTTACCTGTGACTATTAACAGCACAGTTAAATTATCATGATGCTCACCTTGGCGCAATTGCAGCGCTTTAACACCCCATGAAGAACTTGACGTTGCTGAACTTAACGGAGCCTTTAATTCATTTAAAGTAGCAGTTAACGAGCAGGCTAGCGGACCAAATGAGCGCGGCTCTTGGCAACAGCTATCAATGGCTACCACTTTATGAGAGCGTGCAATATAAAAACCATGAATAAGCTTATTATCTTGCTCGCCAAAATAGCGTATGCTCTTAAAACGCACAACCTGATCATCAATCTCATTAGAGACCATAGCAATATTGAGCTTTAAAAAGTCTAACGATACTGCTTTAGGACTTTTTTTTAATTTAAGAGCTACTTGCTCTAAGGCCTCTTTAATATCAGAACGTTTGAGCTCGATCTGGGCTGAATCTTTCATATGCATGAGCTGGCAGCCTCCACAAGTTCCATAATAAGGACAAGCTATCTTGTCATTACGCTCTATAGAAGGCTCAATAATACTAATGACTTTGCCAGGACAACGAGCTGAACCTACAGCAAAAGGCTCTCCTACTTCAACCTTAAGCTTTTCGCCTACTAAAACTTGAGGAATAAAGATCTCACGATCTTGGCTCAGGGCAATTCCTTCACCCTTTTTTGATAACTTAGTTACAATAACATCCATGATGATCCTTATTTAGCTTAGCTGTTGCTAAGTTTTTAGTGCTAAGCTAGAAAAGACACGCCTTAAGCGCAGTAATTATTGTTAGGAGAACTTATGCGCAATCTCTTTAAGAAATCAAGCACTTATTTAGCTGTACTACTTGCCTCTAGCGTAATTGCTACTGGTTGTACTAATCCAACAAGCACCGCAGGTAAGGTATCTTACTTTACCGAAGGCGTTATTACCGATATAGAGCACATTACCATTGATCTTGATCATTATGATACCAAGAATACAGCCGTAGTCGGAGGTATTGCTGGCGCTGCAGCTGGTCAAATTATCGGTGGTAATACTAAAGGTACCTTAATTGGTGCTGGTATTGGTGCCCTCTTATCAGGTGCTGCCTCTAAGCTGATGGACAGAACTGATGATGGTGCTCGTTTAACTGTTAATACTAGCCAAGGCTTTATTACTGTAGATCAACCTTTCTCTTGCTATTACAAGAAAGGTGCTAAGGTACGTCTTATCAACCAAGGTAATAATACTGTACAAGTACAAGTCTTACACAATGGTCATTATCGCACGGCTCAAAAGAATGCTCCAAAGGATTGCAAGCTTTAATAGTACCAACTACTAAAGCTAAAACTAAAAAACAGGCTCTCAGGGGCCTGTTTTTTTTATGGCTCTAAACATTAAGAGCGAGGGAATAAAGATATGATGGTGGCCCATTCCCGGATCGAACGGGAGACCCAGCGATTATGAGTCGCTTGCTCTAACCAACTGAGCTAATGGGCCGCACGCGCATTATACTCTAAAAGATCCTAGTGGTCAAAAACTAACTTTTATCGCAAGCTGCCCTCTCTAAAGTTATGACTTAAAACCTGATTTAACTGTATTACTTCAGCAAGATCATCTTCACTCATCGCTCCTTGCTTGAGCTCATCAATACGCCACTTTAATGGCTCTTTTAACAGCTCAAAGATGAAATTACCTAAGAAAATGGTCTTGGTAGTAATATCAAAATCATTATTGTCTGAGGTATTAGGCAAAATCGTTAACTCAGAGAGCAAATTAAATAAAGCATCAAATGGAGTATTTCTAAACTCCTCTAAGATGGCAGCACATGAGGTAGTAGGATGCTGTTTAATAAAAGTAAACACGCGCTCAATGCTGGGATACTCCACTACGCGTAAAGCTTTAGCATAAGCAAGCATACTATCGAGCTTAAAGCTCTCATAGACATTAGCTACTGTAGTAGGATTTTGCAAAGCAAAACCTAAGAGCCTATAAGAACAACTCTCTAACTCATTTATTGAAAAATCACGTCCTACCACGCTGTGATAATGCTGCTCTCTGAGAGCTAAAGCTTCATTAGAGCCTTCCCTAGTTTCCTGAGATACTTGAGGCACTACAGATACTGCAGCTCCATAAGAAGACTCATTAGCCCTATTCATTAAATTCCCCTCAGGACCTCGACCGCCTTCAAAGTACTCACCACTAGGCTCATCACTATCATATGTTGCGCTAAAAGGCGCACCATTAGGGCCTAAGTTCATATAATTGGCAGCTGGTGTAAATTGATTTTGTGCCATATGCTGGCGCCACAACTGCTCATTAAACTCTTGAACACTCATACTGCGCATCATACCATCACCCCAAGGTCTCTGAGCATTGGCAGGTGTAATAGGAATAGCACCACCTATTACGCCATTTCCTTCCCTGTTAGGCCCATAATTAGGGTTGACCTTAATACTCTTAACTTTGGTACCACTACTGTAATTGCGCGCCCAAGTTGGTAAGTTTTGCTTGCTGACATACTTACTAGAAATGGTTTGATAGTTGTTATTAGGGCGATTTGAGCTCTCATAAACTTCAACATCAATAAACTCTTGATTAGCTTTGATTCCTGAGCTATTAAGCATATTTTGCAAAGCATCAAGGCTAATATCGACATAAGCAGAAAGCACTTGCAAGGTAACAATTTGCAAGGTTTGGCTCTTCATAGCCTTAATGATGGACAGCACACTATCAATTAAGCGCGCCCGCAAATTAGGATCGCTAATATCATATAGCTTGGACTCATGAAGCAAAATTGACTCAGAGTAGCTCACTGCCATATTAAGCTCAGCTTCAAAAGCCTGAGGACCTTGTTCGCGCACCAAGGTATCAGGGTCATGACCAGGGCTCATATTAACAAAGTACACTTCTTTTCTCGGATCATCGAGCACAGGGGTTACGGCCTTTAAGGCACGCCAGGTAGCCTTTTTGCCCGCTTCATCACCATCAAAACAACAAATGACTTTGTCAGTAAAACGAAAGAGTTGCTTTAAGTGCTCTTTAGTAATAGATGTACCCAAGGTGGCTACTATATTGTTATAACCAGCCTGACGCAAAGCAATAGCATCCATATAGCCTTCAACTATCACCACTTTCTCAGGGCGGTTGCGATTAGCCTGTAAAGTCTCATAAAGACCAAAGAGTTCTAAACGCTTTTTAAAAATAGGAGTTTCAGGGGTATTTAAATACTTGGGAATAGCGTCACTGCCTAAGACACGGCCACCAAAGGCAACAATACGACCTTTAATATCAAAAATAGGAAAGATCACACGGCCTCTAAAGAAAGCACGGCGCACATAGCGGCCATCATCTTCTCTTCTATCAGTTTGTAGTCCCAAGGTAACAAAGTTTTGATACTCCTCAGAAGAGCGCATCAGCTGGCGCTCTACATAATCACGATCATCAGGAGCAAAACCTAAGCGCGCTTTTTTAATGAGCTCTAAATTAAGTCCACGCTGCTTAACAAAATAATCTAGAGCCTGAGGATTTTTATGAAGCTGATCAGTAAAGAAGTAAGCCGCCCGATCCATGATTTCATAGAGCTCTTTAGAGCTATCATCACGACGCATCTTATTAAGGGAGTTATTGTCATACTCCACTTCCAAACCTGCAAAGCGGGCAAGCTCCTCTACCGCATCAACAAACTCAAGGTTTTTATATTGCATCAAAAAGTTAATGGCTGAGCCGTGAGCTCCACAACCATAACATCTATAAGTACCCTTTTGTTGGTTAACAGTAAATGAGGGTGTCTTTTCATTGTGAAAAGGGCAGCAGCACTTCCAATCTTTTCCTGACTTCTTCAAGGTAACATATTGTTGGATAAGACGAACAATGTCCACAGCAGGAATCAAAGTGCCCTGAATAAATTCTTTTTTAATATATGGCATATCTCTTACCCTATCTTTAGAGGTAGATTGTCGAATCAAGCTTAGCAAACTATCATATGCTACCAAGCAAAGCCTTACACAAAATGACTAATGAATCTCAAATAAGTGATCTACAATTAACTTATGTGCAATACTAATTTAACAGCAGCTTAATAGCTGACCATAGCCCCTGAAAAACATAGTCTAAGGAGAACGAATGGCCACTTACTGCATAGGCGATATCCATGGCTGTCATAATGAATTTATGAAGCTTTTAGAGCTTATAAAATTTGACGAAAACCAAGATGATCTCATTTTAACGGGAGATCTCATTGGTCGTGGCCCGCTACCTGTACAGACCATGCAGGAGATCTTAAAGCTCGGCAAATGCGTCCAATCAGTTCTGGGCAATCATGACATCAACTTTCTAGCAGTTCATTATGGCATTTCCAAGGCTCGCGCCAAAGATAATATTGAAGTGATTTTAAAGTCGCCTTTGCGTGAAGAGATAGTAGACTTCTTTTTAAAATCTAGCTTACTCCACTTTCATGAGAGCAAACCTATAGTAGTAGCTCATGCAGGTGTCTTTCCACTTTGGGACTTAAAGCGCGCGCGCAAAGAGTCCAAAGAGATTCAGCGCGTCTTTAAAGATCCTATACGTCGTCTCATTCTCTTGCGCAATATGTATAGCGAAGAGCCGCGCAACTTCAACTTAGCCCATGAAGGCTTAGCACGCTGGCGCTTTGCCTTAAATGCCTTTACTCGCATGCGTCTGTGCTATCCAGATTGCTCTTTAGACTACAAAAACAGTGCAGTCAATCCTGATTTAGTACAAGGTCTGACCCCATGGTTTAAGTTAAGCCAGCCTATGGTATACAAAAACAAGAGCTACAAACTGATTTTTGGTCACTGGGCTGCGCTCAATGCTAAGTGTAATGAAGAGCAAATTAGAGCTTTGGACACAGGATGTATTTGGGGAGACCGCCTAACAGCATGGCGTTATGAAGATGATCGCTTCTTTAGCGTCAAATCAGTAGGCTATGCTCAAATATAGACTAAAAAGCCGTAGGGCCTAATGCTCTACGGCTTATTTGTCTCTTTAGTTGATACGCTCATAGGTGAGGTAGCTATAAGCCAAACCTTGATGCATATTGTCGAGCTTTTTCACATTGTCTTGCTCATCTAATAAGATCTCATCTTCATCAAAATCAGGGATCTCTTGAGCAAAACCACTCGGCTGCTCAGCTAAGCTGTGATAAAAAGCCTTATAACCATTAATCAGTGGTTTTTGCTCTTGCAAGATAAAGTAGCCATACTGCTTAAAGTCTGGAAAGTGCGTATCAGCACAAGGGAATGAGGCACGAATTTGCGTAATAATCAACTCATCAGCACAACTCAAACCAGCAGCAAAGACTCCTGCACCGCCAATGATAAAGATCTTATCGTACTCACACTCAATGACCTCAGCTGCATCTAATAAAGCGCTATAGTGCTTACGTGCTTGCTCTTTATCTTTAGCCATAGCCAAAGCCTCTTCAAAAGAGGCGGCCACTTCAATATCTGAACGTTCTTTTAAAGATTGACTAGAGGTAATTACGATATTACGTCTTTTAGGTAAAGGACGACCAATAGACTCAAAAGTACGACGCCCCATGATCACGCAGCTATATTGAGTTAGCTCTTTAAAGTGCTTTAAATCATCTGGCAAATACCAAGGCATAGTACCACGCTCGCCGATGGCTCGATCCAAGCCCATAGCAACTATCAAAGCCACCTTACAATGATCTTGCGGCTGTAATAAATAGTACACATTAGTGTTATTGCTAGTCACAAGTGCTCCTACGCTAGCTTATTTCTGGTATACGATCTCAACGCCTGAATCTTCATCATCAAAGAAGTCGTCAAAATCATCATCCATATCATCTAAAGCAGCACCATTGACTGGATCCTTTAAGTTCTTAGCACCTTCAGTCCAGACAAAGTCATCAGCAGCATTCTTATCCTTGTTCTCCAAGGCTTCCTTTTCTGCTTGCTTGACGCTATCTACTAGCTCTTGGAGAGCATAAGTAAGCTCATTGGTGTATTGCTTTTGTAGAGCAGAAATCACAAAAGTACGCTCTGGTTTGGTCTCTAAAGCATTAGAAATGCGCTCAATTAACTCTTGAGCTTCGCTCTCACCACCTTCTAACAAGTCAACCTTATTAACGACCAACCAACGTGGCTTTTCATAAAGATCATGAGCATACTCTTTGAGCTCATTTTCTATGACCCTGGCATTTTCCAGTGGATCAGAGCCATCTACAGGCAAGGCATCTACCAAGTGTAAGAGCACACGGCAACGCTCTAAGTGACGTAAGAAGCGATGACCTAAGCCAGCACCTTGAGCAGCACCTTCAATTAATCCTGGTACGTCAGCAATCACAAAGCTTTCACCATCACCAGTTTTAACTACACCTAAATTAGGCACTAAGGTAGTAAAAGGATAATCAGCAACCTTAGGACGAGCAGCTGAGACCGAGCGAATAAAGGTAGACTTACCTGCATTAGGCAGACCTAGTAAGCCCACATCAGCTACTAATAATAACTCGAGCTCTAAAATACGACGCTCACCTGGTGTTCCATTGGTCTTTTGACGTGGAGCACGGTTGGTTGAACTCTTAAAGTGAGTATTACCAAAACCATGACGACCGCCTTTAGCAACACGTAAGATCTCACCTTCATTACGTAAATCACCTAAGACCTCACCAGTTTCCTTATCAGTAATACGAGTACCTACAGGAACCTTAAGCACAATGTCGCTACCCTTGGCACCAGTACAGTCTGCTGACATGCCATTTTGGCCGCGCTCTGCTTTATAAAACTTGGTGAACTTATAATCAACCAGGGTGTTTAAGTTGGTGTCAGCAATCATAAAGACATTGCCGCCATCACCACCGTCACCACCATCTGGACCGCCCTTAGGAATATATTTTTCACGGCGGAAGCTGACTACGCCATTGCCGCCGTCTCCAGCCTCCACGCGAATGGTTGCCTCATCAACAAACTTCATAAAAAAAATGCCTCGTTAAATAGGTTAAAGGGGGGCAATGTGAGCCAATAATAAGCAAAAGGCCCGCACCACCAAATACTTGGTGAGGCAGGCCTTTTTTCAGTTTCTAATCAAAAGCTTAAGACTAAGCAGCGTCTTCAGCGATGATTTGAACGAACTTGCGACCCTTAGGACCACGAGTTACGAAAGAAACCTTACCAGTCTTCTTAGCAAATAAGGTGTCGTCCTTGCCGATACCTACGTTTGCACCTGGGTGGAAGTGAGTGCCACGCTGACGAACAATGATGCTGCCTGCGCTAACTAACTCACCAGCATAACGCTTTACACCAAGACGTTGGGCCTGGGAATCGCGACCGTTACGAACGGAACCACCGGCTTTCTTGTGTGCCATGGATTCTTACTCCTAACCGGTAATACCGGTAATCTGTAATTCGGTAAACCACTGACGATGGCCAGTAACCTTCTGATGGTGCTTACGACGACGGAACTTAACAATCTTAATCTTCTCGCCAGCAACCTCACCTAATACAGTGGCAGTAACCTTAGCACCGTCAATGTATGGAGTACCAACCTTTACGTTGGTGCCGTCAGAGATTAAGAGAACCTTGTCTAATTCAACAGTGCTATTAACTTCAGCGTTTAAAAGGTCAACGCGAAGCTTTTCACCTTCAGAAACCTTGTGCTGCTTGCCACCGCAAAAAATAACTGCGTACATGCTCAAACTCCGTTTGAACGCAGGAGTTTGTGCTCCCGCTCAAATCAATTCATCAATCACTAACAAAGGTACATCCTAACGTAAAGCTAATGGATGGCAAATCAAAACGAAACACTCTTTTGCTTTTATGAGGCTTGACGTAGATCTTTCAATGATATTGAGATCATCTAGCCTTTCGACCAAGAGCTTGACTCGCTAGGAATCAGGGCCTAATTGTTAGGTCAAATAATAATGAGCGCATATTCTACACACTCAGAGGTTTAAAAGTCAAGATTGGACTTCTAAAACCGCAAAATTATAGCACAGAGGAAAGATAATCACTAGTCATCATGCTCTAACTTTTAATATTTTTTTTACCAAAAGTTGGTTTTCCCATCCCTTATAAATGATTTTCTTTATCTAGCTTACTAAGCTAAAGGCTAAAGATAGCCATCCGTGTTAAAATAATAAGGCTTTTTGCGTCGTATTAGGAAGGCTCATCGGTAGTGAGTCGTAGTTTACTATTTGCTGTCAAGGATTGTTGTATGGCATCTGAACAATGCCCAAGCCTTAGTAAGGTCGAAGAATTATTAAGTGCTACTTATACTGATCATCACTTAGAGACACATGTTAATGCTATGTGCCAATATGTGATCAGTGCTGGAGGCAAACGACTCCGTCCGCGTATTACTTTACTTGCGGCTCAAGCCCTGCCTCATTTTAATAGCACCGAGCATTTAGATAAGGTATGCCACATTGCTGCTGCTATTGAAATGCTCCACTCGGCTACTTTAATTCACGATGATGTCATCGATAAAGCACCTTTGCGTCGAGGTCAGCCTACCTTAAATGAAACTGAGGGCAATCATGCAGCCGTGCTCGCTGGTGACTATATGTTTACCCGCTGCTTTAATCTCTTAGAAAAAGCTCGTGATTTTGACATTATTATTGCGCTTAACCAGACTCTAAGCCAATTAGTAGTAGGCGAGCTCTATCAACTTGAGCATGAGGGCGATCCTAATTTATCTTTAGATATTTACTACAAGACTATTTACGCCAAAACAGGTGTGCTCTTTGAACTAGCAGCCTCAGCTCCAGCTATCTTGATTAAGGGCGATAATGACCTTGTTCCTACCTTGCGTGACTATGGCCGTCTGTTAGGTATTGCTTTCCAAATTAAAGACGATATGCTCGATTATAGTGCTGATGCGCAATCTTTAGGTAAAGATCCAGGTACTGATTTAGCTGATGGACGTATTACCTTACCTGTCTTGTTGGCCTTGAACCATAGCGCAAGCACCAGCGAGCGTGAGGCGCTCTTAAAATCTATTAGTGAAGCTAACTTAGAAGCCGTAAAAGCTGCTATTGAGCGTACTAATGCTCTAGAGCTTTGTGAACAAGAAGCACAAAAGGCTGCGCAAAAAGCTATTGAGTGCTTAAACTCTTTACCTGATAGTGAGTATAAAGACCAACTTATTGCCATTTGTCATAAGGCTGTCAAGCGAGCCAAATAAACAAACAAAAAAAGCGCCCTAAGGCGCTTTTTTTATAGATGTTTTCAAAGCCTTTGTTTAATTAGGCCATTGGATTGTTAACCATAATGGTCTGCTCACGCTCAGGACCTGTGGAGATGATAGCAACTGGAATAGTAGCTAACTCTTCCAAACGGCGAATGTAGTTTTGAGCGTTAACAGGTAAGTCTTCAAACTTGGTGATACCAACAGTAGACTCGCTCCAGCCTGGCATGGTCTCGTAAATTGGAGTTACCTTGGCATACTCATAAGCAGCTAATGGAGGTAAATCGCTGATAGTACCATCAGCTAATTGATACTTAGTGCAGATCTTAAGCTCGTCCATGCCATCTAAGACGTCAATCTTCATTAAGGCTAGACCAGTTAAAGAATTAATAGCAACAGCGCGACGCATAGCTACAGCATCATACCAACCTACACGACGTGGACGGCCAGTAACAGCGCCAAACTCAGCACCACGAGCACGAATGCCCTCACCGATATCGTCAAACAACTCAGTTGGGAATGGGCCGCCACCTACACGAGTGGTGTAAGCCTTGCAAATACCTAAAACGTACTCAATGTGACGAGGACCTGTGCCAGAGCCAGTGCAGCAACCGCCAGCTACAGTATTAGAGGAAGTTACAAATGGGTAAGTACCATAGTCGATATCAAGGAAAGTACCCTGTGCACCTTCAAATAAAACCTTCTTACCATGCTCACGAGCTTGAGTTAATAAAGCAGATACATCAGCTACCATAGCTAATAAGCGCTCACGAACAGCTAAGACCTGATTTAAGATCTCATCATAGGAAACCTCTGGAGCACCATAGTAGTTCTTCAGAGCAAAGTTGCGATACTCAAGTAAAGCAGCTAATTTCTCTTTGAAAACATCCATGTCATAGAGATCGCCTACACGTAAGCCACGACGAGCAACCTTATCTTCATAGCAAGGGCCAATACCACGACCAGTAGTACCAATAGCATTCTTACCACGCTTAGCCTCAGAGGCCTTATCAATAGCAACGTGTACTGGTAATAATAAGGAAGAACCAGCAGAAATCTTGATACGCTGCTCAGCGTCAGTAATACCAGAGGCCTTGAGCTCCTCAATCTCACCAAAGAGAGCCTCAGGAGAAACAACTACACCTGAACCAATTAAGCATAAGCTAGATGAGTGTAAAATGCCTGATGGTACTAAGCGCACCACAACCTTCTTGTCGCCGACAACTAAAGTATGACCAGCATTGTTACCGCCTTGGCTTCTAACTACAATATCAGCATTGACAGTTAGCAAATCGGCAATCTTACCCTTTCCCTCATCACCCCATTGGGTTCCAAGTACTACAACATTGTTAGGCATGTTATCTTTCTCGGTGTTATTAGGTTTCCCTAATAGTTACACATAAGGATCTTTAGCAAAACCCCAGCTTACATTGCACACAGCAAATAAGCTAATTTTAGCTTATCTTAGGCCTTTTTGTCAGGCTCTTTGCTAGAGCGCACAAAAAAAGCGTTTTGCTTAAACAAAACGCTTTATTTATTTTAGATCGTTGCTAAGAAAATAGCAAAGCCCTTATTAATGCCTTATTTGGAGTTGCTAGGATCGCTAAAATAGCGGAAGAACTCACTATCAGGCTTGAGCACTAAGACATCATTACCCTTGGACATAGACTTTTTGTAAGCATCCATACTACGTAAGAAGTCAAAGAGCTCAGCATTTTGAGTATAGGCATCAGCATAAATGCGAGTAGCCTCAGCATCACCAGCACCCATTAATCGACGGGCCTCACGCTCTGCAGTTGCAATCTTAACAGCCACCTCGCGATCAGCTTGAGCTTTAATAGTCTCAGCCTCACGACGACCTTGAGAGCGGTGTAACTTAGCTACAGCATCACGCTCAGCACGCATGCGTTGATAGATAGAGTTGGATACCTCAGGAGGAAGGTTAATTTGCTTGATACGCACATCTATAATCTCAATACCCAACTCATTAGAGCCCTTACCTAAATCACGTAAGGCATTTTGCATGACTTGATCACGCTTAGAGCTGCTAATGATATTTTCCATATCACTAGCGATCTTGTCAGAATCAACCTTTAAGGTGTCATCAGCATCAATTTTCTTGCTTTCTTGAGATAAAGAATTACGACCTAAAGTAACGCTATCAAAAGAGCTATCCATCTCACCATAAGAGCCAGCCTTCTCTTGACCAGAAACAATCTCATGAATAGTCAAACGACCAATTTGGCTACGTAAGGAGTTGTTAATACGACGACGTAATAACTCCTCAGCTTGCATGATATTGCCACCTGCAGTGGTCAAATAGAAAGTGGAAGGATCACTAATACGCCACTTTACATAAGAGTCAATAATTAAATCCTTCTTCTCGGCGGTCACGAAACGATCAGCACGAGCAGATAAAGTCTGAATACGGGCATCTAAGACTCGAACCTTATCAATAAAAGGAATCTTAAAGTGTAAGCCAGGGTGAGATACAGCAAGCTCAGAGTCGGAGTTACGCAGCACCTTACCAAAGCGGGTTACGATACCTACATTGCCTTCAGAAATCACGAAAAATGAGTTAAAACCTAAAAATACGGCTACCAATACGGTAGTCATCAGCAGGTTTAAAGAAGAGCTACGCATGATTATCTACCTCCTTGAGAGTAGCTATAACCTACTGGACGGTCGCTGTTGCGACGAGTGCTTGAGGTAGTAGAGCTAGTGCTAGTGCTATGGTTGTTAGCAGTTGAGTAATAAGGTGTACTACTTGGAACAACCTTAGAGCTATTAGCTGGACTTTGAGCTTGAGCTGGTGCTTGAACATTATTGCCCTGTGGCATTGGTAAATACAAGACAGGAGAGGAGCCCTCTGGAGTATCTAAAATAATCTTAGAGGAGTTACCTAACACATCTTGCATAGTCTCAAGATAGATACGGGTACGAGTAATATCAGGAGCAGCAGTATACTCAGGTAAGATTTGCTCGAAGCGAGCGACCTCACCTTGAGCATCTAATACTACACGAGAACGATAAGCCTCAGCTTGCTGACGAATACGCTGTACTTGACCTTCAGCACGTGGCAGCACTTCATTTGCATAGGCTTCAGCCTCACGCTTAAAGCGTTGCTCGTCTTCTTGTGCGGCAATAGCATCATCAAAGGCCTCTTTAACTTCATCAGGAGCACGTGCAGGTAAGAAGTTTACATCCACAATAGAAAGGCCCATCTTATATGGCTCAATAATGGAGATTAACAACTCACGGGTATCTTGACGAACACGTTCACGACCAGAAGTTAAAATGTCATCCATCAAGGTATGACCTACTACATAACGCAAAGCACTGTCAGTAGCCTCCATAAGGGAGTTATCTGGACTAGTAACTGAATAGAGGTATTGGAATGGATCAGAAATGCGATATTGCACATCCATTTCTACAATAACCACATTCTCATCTTCAGTTAACATAGCACCTGAAGATTGGATAGAGCGCACTTGTTCGATATCCACAGTATTAACTTGGTCAATACCAGGAATCTTCCATTGCAAACCAGGCTCTACTACCTCATAGAACTTACCAAAGCGCAACACTACACCACGCTCAGCTTCGCGTACGGTATAAAAACCATTGAAAATGACCACGCCTAATAAGATAGCAACTACAGCAGTGAGGGCACCCTTTAAGCTGCCCTTTTTCTTAAAGCCATTGCCTGAGCCAATCTTTTTGTCAGAAAGCACCTTCTTTAAAAAGGTACCTGGATCATTTTTCTTAGCCTCATAACGCTGCCAAGGATTATCATCATTGCTATTGCCGCCTAAGGGCTCGCGATCATTATTTTGGGGCTGGGAGTCCTTTGGGCCCTCAGAACCATGCTTTGGAGGCTTCCATCCCATATAAGAATTGTTTTCTAACATGCAACACTCACTGCTCTTACTAGAGCATTAGGACTTTAAAGAAAAAACTGTATTCTGTAGCTGCTATGCTAATTGTAAACGTTAAATTAGTCTTAGCGCTGATAATTAGTATTAATCGACCTATTCTACTTTTGCCATAAGCTTTTGCCTATAGATTAGCTCACAACTTTAATCGATTTCATCAAAGTCAAAACTTTCCTCTTTAATCCAAGGCAACGAGCCAGACTTATCAGTAAGGCAAGAACTTAAACGACCTTGAGAGAGCTTTTCAATACGAGAGGCATCACTAGGCTTTAACTTAACTACTACCAGCTCATGCCCCATTTCGTCATAGCTAGAGCTTGCAATAGCCTTAAGTTCATATAAAAGTGCACGCAATTTGCCATCTTGGTGCCCTAGCTTAAGCTCAAACTCGCATTGATCTAAGGTTAATAACTCACTTACTGCTTGTAATAGATCCTCTAAACCTAAACCATTTTTAGCAGAAACATTAACACGTACTGGCTTATTAGTCTCATCACGGATAATACCAATGGCTACTTCATCTTTAAGATCAGCTTTATTAAAGACCAATAAACTTGGCACCTGATCGGCCTTAATTTGCTCTAATACAGCATTAACCGCCTCAATATTATCTTCAATACGAGCATCTGCAATGTCGATAATATGTAAGAGCAAATCAGATTGAATTGTCTCCTCTAAAGTAGCTCTAAAGGCGGCTACCAACTCGTGAGGTAGATGTCGAATAAAACCTACAGTATCAGCAAAGACAACTTTACCTACAGTTGGTAATACCATATTACGTAAAGTCGGATCCAAAGTCGCAAAGAGCTGATCTGCAGCATAAACTTTTGAAGAGGTTAAACGATTGAATAAAGTAGACTTGCCAGCATTGGTATAACCAACAAAAGATACTACAGGAATAGCATTCTTCTTGCGCTCTTGACGGTTTTGCTCACGACGACGAGCAACAACCTCTAAGTCTTCTTTAATAGCGCTAATACGCTCACGCAATGCACGACGATCAAGCTCAATTTGAGTTTCGCCAGGGCCACCTCTTAAACCAAAACCACCCTTTTGACGCTCTAAGTGAGTCCAACCACGTACTAAACGTGCTTGCTCATAACGCAATTGGGCAAGCTCTACTTGTAGCTTGCCTTCATAAGTACGTGCACGCATAGCGAAGATCACTAAGATCAACGCAATACGATCCATTACTCTTACGCCAATCTCTTTTTCTAAGTTACGCTCTTGGGCAGGAGTAAGAGGGCTATTAAAAACTACTACTTTGGCATCATGGGCCTTAACAGCGTCAGCTACCTCAGTTACTTTGCCTGAGCCAATGTAAGTACGTGGATCAATGCCGTCACGACGGCATACTATAGCATCGCAGATAGTAGAACCAGCTGATTCGGCCAAACGGTGCAGCTCTTCTAAGTCCTCTTGGTTTTTAGATTGAGGCAACTCGACATGCACTAAAATAGTAGGTCCGAGGGGCTCAAACTCTTGTTCTGCCATAAATAAATCATTCCTATAAGTGAACTATGGATGCTTCCCAGCTTAAGATTCACTATTTTAACCTGTTAGGAGCCTGATATCCTAGTTTAGTTAGCAATAAGCGTAAGAGAGAAGGACACTCTCCAGCAAATAAATCAGAAAGAGCAACCATATCTCCTCTCTCTTGAGCAGAGGTAACCAAACGTAAAAAGACTACAAAGCTTTGACGAAAGGCACTATCCCCAAAGGACAACACCTTCTCTAAATCATGCACAAAAGCAGCCATACGATCAAAAGTCCAGACTGGAGCTAAAGTAATCGCCATATTGGATAGCTCTTGACTATCTGTAATAAGCTTAGAGATAAAGTTAACAATATTCATAGGAGTAACAACTTCATCTTCAGCACTAGCGCTGGTAAACAATAAAGTCTGCTCATTTAACATCGTCAACTCTATGTCACTAATATATTTAGCCAGCTGAGAGCGCTCATCAAGCTCCTCATCTGGAAAAGACAAGCCTAAAGCTGCAATAAGCGCCCGCTCGCGCTTGAGATAATAAGATTTACTTTTAGGGGCAATGATATCAGACATGCGGCTCGCTTATTTTCTAAAGGCCTCAAAGGAAGCTTCTTGGGCAATAAGATGCAGCATATGTTCACGCTTATGCTCATCTTCAATAAAGAGACAATGACGCTCTAGCTTCTCACTATTTTGCTCCTTTAATCCACCACGTAACCAAGTCATTTGATGCTTCGCTAAACGAGCAGTAGCAATCACACTCAGCTCAATCATCTGCTCATAAGAGATCTCATGACGCAAATACATGGCAGCTTGTCTATAACCTACAGATCTCATAGAAGGTAAATCAGCATTAAGCTCTTGACGCTCTAAAAGCTTAGCAACCTCGTCTAATAATCCTTGTTCAAGCATCTTTTCAAAACGCTTTTTAATAAGTACACGTAATTGAGTGCGATCATTGTCGCGAGGGAGCAATACAAGCTCAAAAAGATTAAAAGGGCATTGATCCTTAGGACTAGTAAAAAAGGAACTCATAGGCTTGCCTGTAAGGTAATAAACCTCTAAAGCACGAGCTACTCTTTGCTTGTCATTAGGCGCAAGCTTTTCATATTGAACAGGATCAATATCCTTTAATAAAGAATGAACATAAGGCCAACCATGCTCATCAGCAATACTTTGCACTTGAGCTCTAACCTCTGAGGTAGAGCTTGGTACTTGAGAAAGACCTTCGACTAAGGCCTTGTAGTACATCATAGTGCCCCCGCAAATAACAGGCAGCGCATTACGCTCTTTGATCTGCTTAATTAAAGCAATAGTATCTTCTCTAAAGTTAGCGGCACTATAGCTTTGGGCAGGATCGCAAATATCAATGAGATGATGAGGACAAATGCTCATTTGCTCTTTAGTAGGCTTAGCAGTGCCAATATCCATGCCTCGATAAATCAAAGCAGAATCCAAAGAAATGATCTCACAGTTATAGAGCTTAGCTAATTCCAAAGATAAATCGCTTTTACCCGATGCCGTGGGACCTAAAATAACTACAGCATCAAACATATCAATATGTCCTCTTGATATCACAACGCCCTATTTTAACAAAGTGGCAGCCATCTCAAGCAAATTAAGCTCATATGCATTACGCCCTTGCACTAAAGAATCTAGCCCTCTCAAAGAGAGCTGTTTTTGACAAAGCTTAAGGGCCTCATACTCACTATTAATTGCTCTGCGCTTAGCGCGAGCTACAATAAAGCTCAATTTACTAAGAGCAGAATCTGATAATGTTAGTTGCTCTTTAAAAGCAGCAATGGTACTTAGAGCTTGTGAGGCACTATCTGCAACATTGCTTTGTACTAACAGCTGAGGAATAGCACTTAATTCTAAACACGAGCTGGCACTTTGCACCTTTAAAGTAAAACCACAGCGCCTAGCCAAGATCACTAAAGAAGCATCTTTAAAAGCTTGCAGCAACTCTGCTGAACACTTAATAGCAAAAGGCAAATTAAGAATAAAGCTCTCAACTTCATTGTTAAGCACTTGTCTGCTATAACGCTCAGCTAAAATCTCATAAGCTAGCTCTGAGCCGCGCACTACAAAATAGCGCTGCGCACAGTAAATTAACAGCACATCAGCCGTCACCAAGGATAAACATTGTAAATCCTTGCTATCACTTTGAGTAATTGAACCTGTTGTTATAGGCTCCTTAATATGATTAGCACTATCGCTCTTATTGGCAAGAGAACGCGCGAGCTCTTGAGATAACAGTATCCTATCTAAACTAGATACAGGAGCTGAATCTTTAGTGGTCTCTTGAATAGATGGCCTTGTAATATTAAGCGCACTAATCTTACTAATAAAATCTTGAGCCTGAGCTCTTCGTTCTTGATCTTGAACACTATCAGGCATCAGAGCACAAACCTTGCCCATAAGACGCCCGCCCCTACTCTCTTTCAAGGCTAGTTTGGTATCTTCTAAATAAGTTTGCACTCTAGCACTCAGAAGCTCGTTATAACTACCTTCTAAGTTATTATCTTCAAAGATAGAATCCCTTTTATCATCTGTGCCGACAATATTATCTAAATCAAGTAACTGATCTTTGCCACATTGATCTGTACTATAAGAGCTTTTAGTGTTACTAAGTCCATAACTATTAAAAACAGCTGCAGTGCCACTACTATTACATACAAAGAGAGCCGATGACTGAACTGAGCTATCCTCATCTTCTAAAAAGCTATCATTATCCAAAATAGCTGTGGTGGTTGTACTACTTTTAGTACTGTTACTAACACCTACGTTTAAGCCTTGCTTCTTGCTTGAACTATCCTCATCTTCTAAAAAGCTATCATTATCCAAAATAGCTGTAGGAGTTGCGCTACTTTTAGTGGTATTACTAATGCCTACGCTTTCCTCTGATCGCTTAATGGCACTATAGTCATTGCTAGCGCGGGTCTCTCGATTAACATAAGTTGGAGTATAGTCAATATTTAAAGACCCCTTAGTTAGAGAGCTATAGGAGACTAATTGCATATCGAGTACAGCCTTGACGTTAAGTACAATACAATCGTAAATAAGATTGGCATTATGGAAGCGCACTTCATCTTTGCGTGGATGGACATTCACATCCACACTATATGGGTCACACTCCATAAAAATCACTCCCCTTAAGCTGGGCTTAAAGTCGAGATCCTTTTGTACAGCATTAAGGTAAGCCTCTCTTAGAGCATGATTTACTGTTCTATCGCTAATAGCGCGTCCATTTAAGAAAGTTAAGATCTTATCAGGGCTAGTCTTACTAAAAGACTCTGGCTTTAAAATCAAGCCATGAATACGCAAGGTTTTAAGAGCAAGAGGATCTGCTTGTAACTGGGAACTGTATTCACGATCTAAAGTCTGATAATCAGGATGAGATCGCAAAAAGTTAATATAGGCTTGAGCAGTATTAGGATTACTATTGTCAATTAACCAAGAGTCACCCTTAAACTCAGCACCTAACAGCTTACCAATACGGACATGGAGCTCACTTTTACTATGAGCAGGTACCATAAATACCACCTTGCCATCACTGATAAACTTAAACTCCACTTGATAATTGACCAAAGCCAATCTAATGAGCAGCTCTTTAATATGATTAAACTCAGTCTTATCTGACTTTAAAAAGCGTCGTCGAGCAGGAGTATTAAAAAATAGCTCTCGCACTATAACTGAAGTACCTACAGGATGAGCTGCAGGAGCAATAGCTGGATGTTGCTCTAATCCTGATACTTCCACTTGATAACCATGATCTTGTTCTTTGGTATTAGAGACCAAGGTTAACTTACTAACCGAGGCAATGGAGGCTAAGGCCTCACCTCTAAAGCCTAAAGTAACAATAGCCTCTAAATCCTCTAAAGAAGCGATTTTAGAAGTAGCATGAGGAGCAAGGGCTAAAGGCAATTCATCTTTAACAATGCCTTGGCCATTGTCACTTACCTTAATTAATTGCTTACCTGCATTTTTAATCTCAACGACAATAGAGCTTGCTTTGGCATCAACAGCGTTTTCCACCAGCTCCTTAACTACAGAGGCTGGACGCTCTACCACCTCACCTGCGGCAATTTGATTAGCTAATTGTAAGGAAAGACGTCTAATAGGCATCAAGCAAACCTCTGTAATAAAGGGCTATACCAGAGCTTGAGCTCAGGCATAGAAACAAATAAGGCCCAGTTTAACATCCTGAGCCTTGTGCCATCACTTTTGAATAACTAACTTTTGGCCGATGCGAATGTTGTCGCTCGTGAGGCGGTTATGAGACTTTAATAAGGAAACCGAGATATTGTACTTATGAGCAATTACTGATAAGGACTCGCCCTTTTTCACCTCATGAACTAATACTTTAGCAGCTCCAGTACGAATAGCACTTTCATAGCGACTCTTAATATGTTGAATAGTGTATTTCTCATAGTAAGAGACAATGCCTTGATAAATAGAATAAGCAATTTGTTTTTGGTAGTTAGGCTGATTGAGTTGAATTTCCTCATAAGGATTAGATAAAAATCCAGTTTCAATTAATAACGAAGGAATATCAGGTGACTTTAATACCGCTAGAGAGGCATGAATAGGCTCCTTTTTATGGAGCTTAGTAAATTTACCCAGCTTATTTAAAATCTCCTGGCCCATGTTATAACCCTCAGAGCGTGTATTATCTGAGGACATGGATAAAATAGTAGCAGCCAAGTATGGGTTTTGTTTATCTGTAGATGAGAGTACCTCACTAACACCTGAGAGCAATTGTCCTTTACCCTCACCCTTTAAGACCTTATTGTTCTCTCTTTGAGCTCTATTATTAGAAAGCACCCATACAGAAGCACCACGTGCTGAAGTGCCAGAGGCCACCGAGTCAGCATGAATAGAGATTAAAATATCAGCTTTGTGGGAGCGGGCGATTTCAGAGCGCTTATCTAAATCGACAAAGACATCCTTAGAGCGAATTAAACGACCTCTAAAACGTGGATTAGAGTTCACATACTTAGCTAATTGGGTAGCAATAGCCAAGGTAACATTCTTTTCTTTGACACCACGCTTACCTATAGCTCCAGGGTCTTTACCTCCGTGGCCTGCATCAATAGCAATGATATAAGGATTGGCTGTAGGCAAGGATACAGGAGTTGGCGGTGGTGGTGCTTGAGTATCTAAGACCTCTTCTTCTACTTGGCTCTTAGGCGGCTTAGTAGTAGTTGGTACTTTATTAACTTGCTGTTTTTGAGCATGAAGTTGCTCCATACGCTCTTGATAGGTATGAACCTGCTCTGGAGTCATAGTGCGGATACCGTCTGATCCTACTGAGGACAAGGAATTGAGCAAAGCATTTTCAGCTGCATCAGCGTCATTAATAGTAATAACATTAACTGGAGGCAAACCAGAACCAGCACCTGTACCTACTAATTTGGAAGCATCTTTTGGGCTTAAGACCTTAACATCTTCTTGAGAGCTTGGATTACGAGAAGATGCAGTATGAGGGAAATCAAGTACCAGACGATAGTTTTGGCCATTCATAGGATCAAGCACAAAGACATTTGGGGTACCAGAGCCCTCTAAGGCAAAGATATAGCGCACATCATCGCCACTTAAGTTCTTGGTAAAACCACGAATTACCGAGCGCTTTTCAATGCTCAGAGCATTAGGAGCGCTTTTGTAGTTGGTCACATCATTGAGACGAATGATGAAGTTATCGCCCTTTTCAGCAAAAGCAGTCGAGTACTTAGGTTTATAGTCTAGATCAAATACGACACGGCTTTTATCTGCGTTAGAGAAGGCTCGCACTCTCAAAATGTTATCAGCCTGGGCAGAACTAATAAAACCTAAGAGCATGAACAGCCCCATAATAAAAGGCATGAAGCGCGCAAGAGCTGAGATCATGAACCAAACCTTCTCTAAATAAAAACCACTATATTGCCTAATTTTAAAAAATTTTTTTGTTAGGGCAATATGCACTCATTAAGGACATAAAGAGGCCAATTGCTCTTTGCTAAAGAGCTCAGAACTTAAGGTAACTTGACGGCCATCTTCTTGATGTACAATAGTAACTTTCAAGTCAGGATCAGGTAGGAGATACCCTCCACGCTCTGGCCATTCAATTAAACACAAGGCTCTCTTGGCAAAGTAGTCTCTAATGCCCATGAACTCTAACTCCTCAGGATCAAAGAGACGATAGAGATCAAAATGAAATACTTCTAAGTCCTTGAGAGTATAACTTTCTACCAAGGTATACGTAGGCGACTTAACTGTACCTTCATAGTTTAAAGAACGCAGCAAACCGCGAGTTAAAGTAGTCTTGCCTGCACCTAAATCGCCCTCTAAATTAATACACAAGGCACGATCCTTTAAAGCCTTAACCAAAAAGGCCCCTAATCTACCACCTAAGGCTAAAGTAGCCTCTTCATTTGCTAAAGTAAAAGTTACTTGATTAGACATTTAAAAAATCACTACTATACAAAATCACATAGCGGTGCCTAAAATCAGGCCCCTGCTAGACTACTAGTTGTTAATAGTAGCAAGAGCTTGCCCCTTTTGCTTAGACTAGTGCATGATTTTGTTTTCCAACAACATAGAAGTGGCACGCTCAGCTAATGATACTATCTTGTCATAATGACTATCGGCAAGACCTGGACGCTTATTGACCAAATAACGAATATAAGGCAATAAATCACAGGCTGCAGTACCAATAAGACCACAGTTCTCTCCTGAAATAGTACCAGCTCTACCATGAATACAAGCGCCCGCACAAGTAGCTTGCATTAAGGTCAATCCCTGAGCCTTAAGGGCAGCGATAATACCTGTTAAGATATCGCCCATACCACCTGAAGCTAAAGCAGGTGAGCCTTCTTTAATTAAGATAATACGGCTACCATCACAAACTAAGGTGCCAGCTCCCTTTAAGAGCACAACACCGCCACAACGCTTTTGGAGCTCATAAACAGCCCAATAGCGGTTTTCATTAATCTTGCTAACAGAGCACGATAATAAACGAGCAGCCTCACCTGGATGAGGAGTTAAGATAGTACGCTTGGAGTAGCTTAAATCACCTCTGCTCATTAAAGTTAGAGCATCAGCATCTAATACTGTAGGCTTATCAGCCTTGAAGACTAACTCTAGCAAGAGCTCAGCATGCTCATCTAATCCCAAGCCAGGGCCAATAGCAATCACATCAGTCCAGTCTAAAGCAGCTTTAAATGCATCAAGATCATTAAAGTCCACAGTCATAAGCTCAGGGCGCGAGGCATTGATAGCAGGAATATTGGCCTTATTAGTAGCAATTTTAATTAATCCAGCACCAGTACGTAGTGCTCCTTGGCCACAAATGTTAATAGCACCACCAAAGCCTAAAGCACCACCAATTAACAGCAATCTTCCAGAATCGCCTTTATGCGCAGATAAAGCTCTTACAGGTAAGTCAGCAATAACATCTTCGTAATGGGACAGGTAAGTTGGCAAATAAGAGGCACCATCTGTCTCACCAGACAGATACTTACCATGGTAGGCATTAACATCAACACCTAAAGAGTGCACTTCAATCTCGCCTACATAATCTACAGCATCACCTGTAAGTAAGCCTGACTTAAGTCCTAACATACATACTGTCTTATTAGCGATGACACTATTAGAGTAAACTCTACCTGTATCAGCATTAACACCTGATGGAACATCAATGGAAATGATGTAAGCCTTAGTATTATTAATAAACTCAATCCACTTATCAAAAGGCTCACGAGGAGTACTATCAAGACCTGTACCTAATAAAGCATCAATGACAATATCAGGGCTATTTCCGCTTTGTGCCTCTAAAACAGGATCTGGCAATTGATCTTCAATTCTACCTCCTAACTTTAAGAAGAAAGAGTAAGCGGCAAATGCCTCTGAGTTCTTACGTGGAGTACCCATAGCAAAAATACGAAATGGGATATGATGCTTTAATAAATAAGCAGCGACTATATAGCCATCACCACCATTATTGCCTTTGCCTGCTAAGACATAGACCATTTTGGGCTGAGAGTTGACTTTGCGCATCTCCTCAAATACTGAACGGCCAGCTTTTTCCATTAAATCATAGCAATGACCATTGTTAGCACTAGCGTGCTCTTGCTCAATTAGACGAATCTCTTGAGTAGTAAAAATATGATGAGGTAGTGCAGACATAAACAAATGAACTCCAAATAGCATCAGGTGAATGCAAGCATCATTCTAACCTAAAGATAGTCTAACTATCTGTGCTCTAGCATGCAAAACCATAGGGCTAGTCAGACTCTGTTTTAATAAGTTTTTCTAATTAAAATCCTTTTTTGGTGCACTGCTTTTTCAGCAGTCTACCAAAAGCTTATAAAGGCTTATTTATCAGCAAAACTTTACACCACGACTTGCTTTTCAATAGGACTAACACTCAAGATAAATCATAATATTTTGTGATGAAGTGCACGATTGATTGGCACTATGACCTTAAATTTAATATTCGCCATATATAATTAAAAAGATCACATCAGTGACTCAGCTTTATACAACCACACATAATAGAGGCGCGCACTAGAGCGCCTTAAGAGAAGATACATTATGGAACTTTTAGGTGTTGATATTGGTGGCAGTGGCATCAAGGGTGCTATTGTTGATACTAAAACTGGCGAACTGTTAACCGAGCGCATTCGTATTAAAACACCTCAACCATCTACTCCAGAGGCAGTAGCTGCTACCATCAAAGAGCTCATTGATACCATTGGTTACAAGGGCCCTATCGCCTGTGGCTTTCCTGCCCGTGTTATCAATGGTGAAGTACTCACCGCTGCTAACATTGATAAGAGCTGGGTCAATGTTCATGTTGAAGAGTTGCTCCAAAAGGAACTTGGCTGTGATGTTTATGTAGCCAATGATGCTGATGTAGCTGGCTTAGCTGAAATGTGCTTTGGTGCAGGTCGTGATGAGCCAGGCAAAGTCTTAATTGTTACTATTGGCACTGGTCTAGGCACTGCTATGTTCTTTAAAGGTGAGTTATTGCCAAACTTTGAAATGGGTCATATCATCTTAAATGGCGATGATGCAGAGCGCTATTGCTCTGACGCTGCCCGTGAGAAGCTTGACCTTAAGTGGAAGGAATTTGGCAAGCGCTTAAACGAATACTTAAATCGCATAGATTTCTTAGTCCAACCAGATCTCTTTATCTTAGGAGGTGGCGCTTCTAAGAAGTTTGAGAAATTCTCTGAGCAGCTTAGTGTTGGCCAAGCTCGTGTTATTCCTGCCAAGACCTTAAACTTAGCTGGCATTATCGGTGCTGCTTTATACTGCGAACGCCGCATTAACGAAAAGAAACAAGCTTAATTTATAGGTTTCCTATCAGCTAAAAGCCCTGAGAGTATCAACTCGCAGGGCTTTATTTTGCACTCTAAATTAGAGGCTCAATGGCCTCAATATTAAGCTGCAAGCGCTCGCGCTCAAAGTAGCGATCGATTCCTAATGTATAGATCACCTTGACCTTGATATGAGGAACAATGCTTTCACGCTCTTTAATGTTGGCGCGAAATTTAATACCCTCAACCAAGATATTGTCCTTAGAGCGCAACATCAACCTTAAATGCCTACTCTTTAAGATAGTGACATTGTCGACCATAAACTCACCATCAAAAATGGGCTCTTCAAAGTCCTTGCCCCACGGACCAAAGTACTCCAAGTCGCGAGCAAAATCTAAGCACAAATAAGCATCAGGCAACTCACATTCACTAATGATAGCCTCCTCTTGAGCTAAAGTTTGCTTACACTTAGCACAACCTGCACTAAATAGCTCTTTAAACCGAACAAAATCACGCTTTCTAATTGAGGCACCTGCAGCAATAGCATGACCACCACAGGCAAGGAAGATGTCACTATCTTGGCTCTTGATATAGTCAAAAACCTTCATCAAATCAATACCCTTAACCGAGCGTGCTGAGCCCACTAAAGGCATATCGCCCTCATCTTGATAAGAACACTCATTGAGGAGATCCTTACTATCAGCTTTAACCATGCTTGGGCCAGAGGCTGCAGAGACAATCTTGGCAGTATTAACTATAGCAACTTCACCAGAATCTTCACGAGGCTCTAACTGCACAGCAGTATTATCAATCACTCCCATTAAGTTGATATTGCTATCATCACACTGAGCTTTATCTGGGCTAAAGATAATGCATGGCTTTTTATAGCGCTCGCGCATCTTATTAGCTACCAAGCCAGATAGTCCCTTTAAAAAGCTGTCATCATAAAGGGCAATACCTGCATCGTTATAAGAGCTACGCTCCATAGCATGGTCAAAGATATTGTAGGCCTCAGCAATTTCATCTTCATCACAAATTACAAGCGCTTCATTGTTATTGACCTTATTAGCTTCTTGTGAGGCGTACTCTAAAGAGAGTAAATCAGCCTGAGCATCATGCTGCTCAATAGCTAAGCGTTCCTCTTTATAGATAGCTAAAGCGCGTGAATGCATGATCTTTTCATGATCCATACGTCTTTTATTGCACAAATCGAGCTGACGCGCAAAAAGCATGGCCAAGTTAAAATCATCATTGGTCAAATTCAAAATAGCGGGATTTTGTGCAATATTAATTCTGGTCGCAGCATTAAAACGCGGACAGAGCTCATGAGAAATGTTCTTAATACGGATCTTAGCTGGATCGACCTTTAAATAGCTTAAGAGAGCCTGAATGCCTGGAATAGTCTTACCTTTGCTAATGCGCTTGAGACCAGCCTTAATAAGGCGTCTATTGTTGGTGTCAAAAGACATAACATCACCAATAGTTCCAATAGTTACCAAATCTAAAAACTGGCCCATACTTGGTGAATCTTTAATGCAATGGTAATAACCCAGCTCAATTAAACGGGAACGGGTAGCTGACATTACATAAAATAGCACCGCTGCACCACAGAGATTTTTAGACGGGAAAGTATCACCCTTGCGCTTAGGATCTACTATAGCATCAGCATTAGGGAGCGTCTCTTGTACTTCATGGTGATCGGTAATAACCACTTGCATACCCTGACTTTTGGCAAAGTCAACAGCCTCAAAAGCTGTAATACCATTATCAACAGTGATAATAAGATCAATCTTGGCTGCTAGCGCCCGCTCCACTGTCTTTTTATTAAGACCATAGCCATCGGCATAACGTGAAGGTACGTAATAAGCAATTAAGTGCTCATCCAAACCAAAGGCCTTTAAGCAACGCACACCTAAGGCAGTGCCAGTCATACCATCAATATCATAATCGCCAGCAATAAGCACACGCTTTTTTTTCATAATAGCCTGCGCAATAATTAAGCTGGCTTTATCAATGTCTAAAAGGCGATCTGGAGGAAAGATATTCTTGAGGCTAACCTCTAAATCATCATTACTTTTGACCCCACGGCGAGCTAAAATCTGACGCAAAATGGGATCTTCCACTAACGAGTTTAAGTGGGAATCATCAACATTGTTACGTCTAATGATGTGCATGGCTTTCCTCAAAAGCAAATGGGGGATAAAAGATTATATTAATTTAGCCTAAAAGGCCTACGATAAAACAAATATTGCAAAAATGAACTACTTATAGCTCACCTGACAGCCGCTCTAAGAATGTTAAAGCTCCAGGAATATCTAAGTGGGTATGAGCATATGTGATGTACTTAAGCTCTACAGGCAAATAGCAGTTAAACTTTTCCCAATCTAAATTCTTTACTTTCTTTAACAACTCTTGAGGCTCAACCTCACCTTCACGCAAGATATTGTGCACTGCTGTCTTAAGATTATCCAAACTAGCATAGTCGAGCTCAATATGAGAGCCCGAACGATTAGCAACAATAGACTGCTTCGAAAGCAATAACACCAAAGTATCTAAGATGCGATCACCTTTCCAAGGAAATAGCGCTAAACCAGAAGGACCTGAAACCATAACTTGGGAGTCTAATTTATAGTTAAAGAAGCACCTACGACCAGCTTCAAAATTAGCTCGTGCTTGCTTATCTAAACAAGAAGGCACCATTCCAGTTACATAAATACGATACATTTCCTCTCTAATAGCATCATGCACTAAGCCACCCACACCTGATAAAGGCAACCCTGAAGTCTTACTTTGTGAAGGCTTTACCCCAATGACGCGCTTTTGCTCGTTAAAGTACACAACCTTCCAAGCTTTACCTGCAAATAAGAAAGTATCATCCTCTTGCAATGAGCTTAACAAAGGCAGGCGACCAATGGTCTTACCATCATGATCAATACGATAATCTCTATTGTTATTAAAAGCAGCAAAGAACTCGTAATTGGAGACTAATGATTCTCCTGCTAGACCTAAAGTTAGGGTGCCATCTTGCATCTGAATAATAAGATCAGCTTGTCCCAAGGACTTTAACAATTGGGCATACATAGCTTTAGTAGTCATGCTAAAAGGACCTGTCTTGCACAAAAGAGCATAGAGATTCTTGGCCGAGGCACTACCATAGGAGGCAATGACCGATAAGGTCTGCTGAATCAAGGTCGAAAAAGCATATTCTTGCTGTAGTGGTGGCTCATACCAGCGTTTAAGCAAGAGATTAATAGTTGCGGCACTTAGTACCGTATCTTCACAGAGCATGGAGGACAAACGGTTAATCGCAGCATCATACTCAGGAATAAACAAACGTAACACCGCTCTACCATCACGACGACCAGAGCGACCTAAACGCTGGCGTAATGAGGCTACAGTAGTAGGCGGAGCAAATTGAGCAATCGACTGGACATCAGAAATATCAATGCCCAACTCCAAAGTCGAAGTACAAATAGCAGTAGTTGGTAAACGGCCATCTTGGAGACGATGCTCCAAGGTCTCACGTAACTCTTTAGAGAGAGAGCCATGGTGAGGAAAGAACTCATTAGGTACCATGTTCTTATCACACAGCTCTCTAAGATTATTCGCTAATTGCTCAGTATCAGAGCGCGAATTAGTAAAAACTAAATTGTTCTTACCACGCAAGAGACGAAAAATATCCGCTGCTACTTTAATAATGGCTTCATTATGCATCAAAGGTGCAATAATACGAGGCTCTTCTTCATAGAGTTTAGGAATGTTATAACCTAAGATCTTCACTGCCAGTGCGGTAGTGGTATTAGAAGATGAGCTTACAATTTGGCACTTAATCTTGCTGTTATTAGAACGCAAATAAGATGAAACTGAATCAATGTCATTGGAGAAAGTAGCAGAAATAGCAATTCTCACCGGGCATTTGACAATTAAGTTCTCAATGCGGTGGAGCTGAGATTGCAACTGATAGCCACGCTCTTTGCCCATAAGAGCATGGAACTCATCAATGACAATATAGCTTAAATCACTAAAGGACTCTTGGAAGATAGCCTTTTGATTAATCAGTAAAGACTCTAAAGACTCAGGGGTAATAAGCACAATGCCCGAAGGATTCTTGAGCAAATTAGCTTTTTTATTAACTGCGACATCGCCATGCCAAGGAGTGATCTTTACTCCTACGGTTTCAGCCATGTCCATCAAACGGCGTGCTTGATCGTTAATCAAAGCCTTAAGCGGACTAATATAGAGCACGCTTACGCCCTTAAGCTTCTTTTCATTTTGCTTAATGTAAGTCAAGACAGGTAAAAATGCTGCCTCAGTCTTACCTGCAGCAGTAGAGGCAGAAATAATGACATCATCTTTATGCTCTAAAATTGGACGAATGGCAGCCTTTTGAATAGGATGCAAATCGCGCCAACCTTGGCGTCCAATCCAACGACAAATCAAAGGATCTAAGAGCTTGAGATAATCATCAGCCATAGCTATCTACCTCTACCTCAACTTATAGTTGGAAAGTTACCAACTCATCATCATCGTCCTCTTCTTCCTCAGAGGTCAAAGCTTGAGTATCATTATTGTTTAAAGTAACTAATGAAGGATCTACTTCATTTTCAAGCTTGATATTAGAGATTAAAGATTGCCACTTAATCTCTGGATTTTGCTCTAAGACCGATAAGAGATCGACAAAGGCCTTGATGGTATTACGTGGAGTTCTAAAGTAAGCTTCACCAATATTTTGCGAGCAATGGCGCAAGAATGCAGTTAAAGCTTCATCTGGAAGTAAATACTTGTCTTTATCGCCATTAGCAAACACATTACGAATGTTACATAACAGTACAAAAAGCTCCTCAGGAGAGAGATTTTCTAGCTTGAGAACTGGACCATGATAGTCCACTACATTAGCAATTTGAGCAAAGGTATTCTCTGCTAAACGAGAACGTAAAGCCTCATAGCTATACAAGCCCTTACGGGTATCACATAAGAAATCAGTGGTACCACCTAACATAAAGCCAATGTTCTCAGCACTACCTTGCAAGCAGTCATTTAAGATACGTAAGATCTGCTCGTAATTGGAGCTACGAGAGCGCGCTGCTGGTAGCTTATAGATATTAACCATTTCATCTAGGTTAACTAATAAGCCTTTATAACCTGCCTGACAGACAAAACGTGCCATTAGCTTGAGATGATCATAAACAGAGCTATCGGTGACAATACCGCGTACCCCTAAATCACTACGAGCTTCGCTTCTGGTAATATACTCACCACGTAAATAACGAATGGCAGCTTGCTTTAAATCGTCATTGTCTTGCTCATAACCTTGATAGTACTTAGCAATAACTTCGGCAAAATCAAAGCCATCGACCAACTCAGACAAAGAATGCAGCTTTTTCTTAATGATGCTTTGCACATCTTCACCACTTTCTTGGGCTAAAGCCATTTGAGTGGTAATAAACTTTTCTACTACAGAGACAATGGCATTGCCCTCAGGGTGAGCACGGGTAGCCATATTGCGCATCAGTTCTTGATATAAAGAGCGAGCTTGTCCATTGGAAGCATACAAACGGCGATCAGGAGCCAAATCTGCATTAACCACGACCAAACCTTTTTCTAAGGCTAAATAGCGTACTAGCTGTAAAAAGAAGCTTTTGCCAGCGCCAAAGTCACCTACAATGACCTTAAAGGTACTGCCACCGCAGCAGACGCGCTCCAACTCCTCAATCATAGCCTTTACTTCGTTCACACGTCCTACCTGAATATGCTCTAAGCCTACTCTTGGGGTAACACCAGCACGTAAAGATTGAATAATGGCAGCACGTTCACGAGGTCTAATTTTGGCCATTTGCAGATCTCCTAAAGACCGTTAATAAGCACTCATAGTTCTACCCCCTAACTTTTAAGACAGCCCTCGAGCAAAGTAATAGACCGTCTTAGCAAAAATGTTTAGGGGGTCTAACATTATAGCCTATTTTCTTAATGAGATTTTTTCTAGAAAGTTATTCTATTATGGGGCAACCTTAAGGAAAATCGTGCCTTTATCTACGCCAAGAAATGATTGATGATCTGGACCAAAGGTCGCAACATACCCAAATTTATCTTGATAATCAGCATTGTTATATAAAGCTAGCAGATTAGGCGGCAACACCAAAGAGTTACTACCAGACAAATAAGAAGCTAAAGAGCTCTCAAGATCTCCTTGAGTTAACAGCTTAGTCTGTGGAGCAAAAGGGAAAAGCCTTATATACTTATCTTTTAGAACACTATCTTCTAAGCGATAGTTAGCATTAAATAGACACAACAGACCATGCGGCGCTACTAAGGAATCAAGGTGGTGCAGTAAAGAGTCAAACTCACTAAATGAGTAAATACCCTCACTAGATTTAATCCCTAAAGTTTGTGGATGGCGACATAATACCGTCATTGCTGCAACAACATTAAAACTCTCAGGAGAGCTCTTAATTAAATGGGGAGCATAAGCTAAGCGTACTTTAGCAAGAGAACCTAAATAAGAGATAGAAGTAAAGTCTCCATCTATTTCACATTGCTTACCACTATCTATATCTAGCTGTAAATTACGTATTAGCTGCACAGCGCTATTTAAGGCATCACTATTAATATCACAACCTGTAATACTCTGATTGGAAAACAGGTGTGCTAACTGACAAACCTCTTGACCTGCTGCGCAGCCAAAACTTAAGGCCTGTATATGAGTGAAAGCAGAGGTAAAGTATTTTAAAAACTGCCATTGCACAGCATATCGATTAATCGCAGTATAGTTCGAAAACTGCGCCACCTGATATCCCATATGAGCTGCACTAATCTTACGAGCTGCATCTTGCGAGAGCTTTAACTTGCCTTCTGTTAGTAAAAATAACAGATCTTGAAAAGGCTTATAGAACGCCTGAGCTTCTTGATAAAGCAGCTGCAAACTATCATTTAATGAGGGCAAATCTCGCTCTTGAAGCTTAGTAAAGCCATAAGATAGCACCTGCTTTAAAGAATGAGCTCTTAAGAGCTGTAAACAGCGTAAAGCCTCTTGCTTCCATGAGCCATACTTACCTATACGATAGAATAAACGTGTTAATCCTTGCCTTTGCAAGACCTGATAGTCAAGCTCATAGAGATCATAAAATAAATCATTAAAATCACTATTGCTGGCTTTAAATATAGCGTAGTCTCGCTCACTAAACTCACATAACTCATCAAGATCATTGTCTAAAGCTAAACAAGATACCCCATGACTTAAAGCTAGCATTTGCTCATAAGGATGCTCACTAATGACTACATCAGCGTTTAAAGCAGCAAAGTCACGATAAGAGCAAGATAAATAACACTTATCAATGATATGACTATAGCGCTCAACTTGATGAAATAATTCTTCATCATAAAGACTACCATCTAAAGCTTGATCTAATGGCAAATGCTCTGGGCAATGCTCTTTAAAAAGCTCAACTTTAATCAAGCTCGCTACAATATCATTGAGCTTATTTACTATCTTATCTGATAGCTCACCTAGAGCCCCTTGCTCATGGCTATCTACTTTCGCTAAGGTGCGCTCATACTTTTTAGTAAGTACACTATGCTCCTTAAGCTCTGTTAAATAAGAATAACTTACCTCATCTAAAAGCACGACGATGCTCGAGTTAGGAAAAGCATCATGTACTCTCCTTAATAAGGAAGCACCATAAGGTGACATTCCCAAAACTATATGAGCTACTAACAAAGAAGAACTTACAAGAACAATATGAGGATGTTTAAAATGCTCGTAAGGTATGATGAGACTCTTTACTGATGGGCTATCATCTTCAATCGGTTGTATCGTTGTGGTGGCACAACCAGATAAGACCTGCTCTAAAGCATAAGTATTAACTAAAGAGCGAGCTATTGAAGCGCGCTTGAAGTACATATATCCATTCAAGCTTACCTGAAACTTAGGCATGCTCGTGTTTAAAGAGCTATAAAAGTCTTGCCAGATCTTAAGCTCCTGATCTTTATTGTTAGGCGCAGTTAAAGTTACCATCTGAGCACGTGGTAGTACTTTTTGCAAAAAGAAAAGCACACTAGGCTCAAACAACTTAAGATCCAAACTGCTAGCTTGCAGGTTAAATACCATAAAAGGAGGACACTGATCTGAGCTTAACAATGTAACTACAGATTCATTAAGACTTACTTGTTCAGTAAGCTCATCATGCAAGAAAAATAAGATGCCATCAAAGTGATCTTTAATATAGTCACTATTAAGATTAGCGCCTTCAGCTATGCTATAAAAACGTAGCAACTCCCAAGATGTAACATCAGCTTTAAAAGTAGCTTGCTGCTTACTAGTCATTATTACTTGGTAACACAGTTGACGTAAATCAGATATATCAAAGCCAACATGATCACTACAAGATTGAGGTGTCACCATAAGACTATTAAAGGCTGTAGATCTAACAAAGTCAGCAACAGTATTAAAGTTTTGATGACAAACAAAGCCATGAGAGATACGATCATCACAGACATTAACTGCCGCCAAGCTATCACTATTGAGCACCAAGATCTTAAACTGCACGCGCATACTCCTTATTTAATGAAGAAAAAGGCAGGTTAACACCTGCCTCCTTAAACTACTTCTTGGTAGCTACAATTAATACCCAGCCTTCTTTAACCTTGGTATATTCAATGTCAAAATCTTTAGAGTAAGCATCAATTACCTCTTGAGCTTGCGACTCTAAGATACCAGAAAGCGCCAATTTACCCTTGCTATTACATAAAGCAGCAATATTTGGCTCTAACTGAGCTAAAGGACCTGCCAAGATATTAGCCACAACTACAGAACACTCAGGAATTTCAGAGCTGGCACCTTCAAATAGTACTAACTTATCCTCTACATTATTGCGTTGAGCATTGTCCTTGCTGGCAATGATAGCCTGAGGATCAATATCTACACCATAAGCTTTCTTAGCTCCCAACTTTAAAGCAGAAATAGCTAAAATTCCTGAACCACATCCATAGTCGAGCACTTCACAATTATCTAAATCTTCTAATGAGTCTAAAAAGCCCAAGCATAAGAAAGTAGTTGGGTGAGTACCAGTACCAAAGGCTAAACCAGGATCGAGCACTACGCTAATGCCCTCATTAACTTGGCACCAAGATGGGGTGATCCATAAGTTCTTACCACACTTGATAGGCTTAAAATTATCCATCCAAGCTCGTACCCAGTCCTGATCCTCTAAGTCGTGAGCTACAATAGGAAAGTTATCGCCATAAAGATGCTGTAAGTAAGATACTACAGGATCAGTATCATAACCCTTTTCAAACAGACCAATAACCTTGGTATTAGGCCATACACGCTGCTCACCAGGGAGCGGCTCTAAGATAGGATCATCCTTAGCATCTTGATAAGTCACAGATACTGCACCTAAGAAGAATAAAACCTCTGAAATCTCTTCAGCCTTATTGCCATCGGCAATTAAGGTTACCTGCTTCCAGTTATCGCTCATAACAAAAATCCTATTGATTAAACATTATGGGTAAAGCCTTACTAGGACTTAGCGTAAGGCATTGGCTCAATCTTAAATGGTGTACTTACTGGTACTTCATTTTCACTAACAGTAAAGCTGTTTTCAATGAACTTACTGAGCCTTTGATGGAGAAAATGGCTTTGCTCACCTACATCACACAAGTACAGCTTGTTGACACTATCAATGAGCATCTTATTAGGTACCAAGCTGTTTAAAGTAGGCAGCGATACCTGATCCATATTTAGTACCTGAATATAAAGCCATGTGCCGTCTTCTTCGACATCACTAATATTACTAATACCACCTAAAGCACGCAAATAAGCCAATAAGGTAAGCTCAGGTGAACTATTAGCATTAATGGTATAACCTGCATTAATTGAGCGGAGCTTGCGGCGCCGCTCTAACAAATTATCACGATTTAACACCATAGACAGTTCAATAATAATACACGGAATAAAAACGGCAAAAGAGCACAAAATAGCAAAGCTCTTATTCTCCTCAGAGAAAAACTGTCGGGTATTATTGAAGTTTACATCAGGCAAATAGAGATTCTCTATTGAGGTAATAGCAGGAATTTGCATATAAAAAGAGAGCAAGAAGCAGCACATGCTCGTTAGTAACAATGCCCCAAAGGTACCAGGATAAAAGATCAGCACCAACAGCAAAGTAAGCGAGACACAAGAGCCAATAGAACTCGTTAAAATGCAAATAACTACTAAAAGTGTCAAAAAGAGCTTGAGATGCTTTTTAGTAAATAACGAACGAAAGAAGATTGCTGCTGGCAAAGCAAAGATATTGCAAACAATGATGGTATTAACAAAGGCAGTCACCATATTGTTCTTGTAATTATTGGTAATCAAATGACCTACCAAGTCTTGCAACCCCAACGTCTGTAAAAAAATATAGATAGGAACATAGACTACCGACAATAAACCATTACCTACTGAGTCCTCTAAAGAGTACAAGATAAAGATATTCACCTGCTTGACGATCACTGATATTGAGAGAAAGGTCGCAATCGGCAGCATAGCAACAAAAAAGAACGTCAAAAACAAACGTCTAGTATGGTTAATAAAGTTATCTTCTTCAAAAGAAGAATAAGGCAGCATGGCCAACAACGTAGATACGGCAATTAAGACACAGATAATAGGGCTTTTTAACAAATTAGGATTGATAGCAGGAATAAGCAACAACGCGAGCACATAGACTATGGTCACAGTAGAAAGTTGAAAGAGCCTATCAAATGTTGGCACCACCAAAGCCACTGCAATAGCAAACAAACCAGGAAAGAAGATACGGCTACTTAATAGCAAGATACTTCTTTTGTTGTCATCAAGATAAGGAGTATTGATAGGATTTAATGACCAAGTACAGATTGCTAACAACATTAGTGGTAGCAAGATTAAAACACTGCGCTGTAGATAAGTATAAGGCTGAAATATTCCCACAAAACCCTTCCTACCAAGAATAATTCTAAAGTCTAATTATACAGCACAAAAGCAACAAGGCCCCTTGAGTTTTATCTCAAGGGGCCTTGTTATCTTAGAATATCAAGCCTGGCGATGACCTACTCTCGCACAATCGTACGTTGCACTACCATCGGCGTTACTGCATTTCACTTCTGTGTTCGGAATGGGGACAGGTGGGTCTACAGCACTATGGTCGCCAAGCAAAATCTGTATTTAAAAATGCTTAAACAAGCTTTTGATTTAACTCTGCTAATTTAATGGTTAACTTCTAACCTGTTGCCTTTAAAACCTTTCGGGGTTGTATGGTCAAGCTTTCGGGTCATTAGTATTGGCTAGCTTC
>Peterbilt_p1__coassemble_105_pt1 | contig 83992 bp, 70 predicted proteins | sample Peterbilt_p1__metabat2_low_PE_002 | metagenome-assembled genome bin Peterbilt_p1
TAGTACATCAGTAAGGGCAAGCCCTCGCCTTTAGGCGGGGGATACTGGTGACCATAAAACGTATGAATAAAAATAGAAAAGCCATATAGACAGACAAAGTTATGCTCAGGCGAACAGGCTCGGACTTTAATTTGACCTCAAAAAATCTTTTTGCCAAAAGTTTGAATATCACGTTTGCAGAACTCTTTTTGAAACTCTTCCTCAACTTTCAGAGCAAGCTCATGCATAGCTTTGGCTAAGGATGCTTTTTGAGTAAATGCCCTAGTAACAGTCCTGTGACTACATGCAGTGACGCTTTCAAGGCTGCATAGTAGAGAATACTCAACAAAAGCATGATCAATAGAGCAATTGCGTCTGAAAGAGCACATAACCGCTGCCATCATGGCGTGACCTATAGTGTGGTACAACGACCTAGAATGATGCTTAAATATAAAACCACTTTTTGTTAAAACTTTGCAGATATTTTTAAACTCAAATACTTTAAATAGCCCTGACCAGTCATCGATCTTCATATAGATATTGACAATATTATCGAGGAGAGAAGGTGCCCAGTGGTTATCTTCAGGCTCTTTAATCTTTGCTTTGTTCGAGGATAATGGCATATACTGTTGACTCTGTTTTTTAATTTTTGTGTTGCTATGTCAACATAGCAACTCCTAAAGTCAATAATTAATACCACGATTCCTTTCTAATGGCTAGCTCTAGAGTGATGCTGTCACATTATTGTCTTAATACAACAAAACTACACTATATTATCTTTTGCCAAGAGGATTAAATTTGGCTTTGTAATGTCTTAATGGTGGGGTATCTTTGCAGTGGAGAGGTTTTAAGGCGAGATTGGCTGTCTATATGTAGTGATAGTTCTAATAATCAGACTTATTTAAGTCATCAAGATGAAGGCTTGTAGCTGAGCTTTAAGCCAAGTATTGTTGGGCTTGATGATTATATAAATGAGCAGCAAAAAATTATTGACCATACGGCGATCGCTTATCCTTTAGCTTATGCGGCCACTTCTATTGCCTCTATTACTTCTTAGCAAAGTGATAGTAGTTTCTTTAGCATTATGATCAACATACGCAATAAGATTATGCAACAGGCTAAAGAGAGCATTCAGCCTCCTTTAACTAAGAGGCAGAGTATTTAGTGGTTACTAAGGGGCGGGCGCTCTAACTAAGAGTCCTTGATGCAAGTTGGCGCACTGTTTGCTCAAGGAGGGAATTTAGTTCATAAGGCTAAATAATTTGACAATAGAGCCGTTAACTATACATATAGGGCATTAGTTTAAACTTAGGGCAGGGCTGCATTATGATTGCACAAGAGTTGCGTGACGTTTACCTGGTAGACGAATTACAATTAGGTCAACGTTTAAATGAGTCACTTCATGAGGGTGACCAGACTGATTTTAACTTAATGTTAGCTATGCTCTCTCCTGATGTTACTGATGCTGCTTGGACGAGAGGTCCTGATGTAGGTCAAGCTCCTGAGGATTTGCGTACCAAGTTTTGTCTCTTACCTGAAGTTCGTAAATATGCCCAAAGCGATGACTTTGCTCGTGGTCAAGACTTTTCCGATATGATTCATGATCATGAAGATCCACAAATAGGTCAGTCCCAAGTATTTTTAGCAGAGTGTTTACGTCAAGAGCCTTTAGTTCCTTTCAAGCGTGACTTAGCTCCTGAAGTTTATGCAGAATTAGCTCCTTTAAAGAAAGAGAAAGTTAGAAAGCAATTTGCAGGTGAGATCTTGCAATACGAGACTTTCCAAGGTAGTGGGCAGAATATGGATGTGCTCTCTGAGATTAAGCACTCTAAGACGCAAATCCAAGCCCAAATGAAGATTGATGCCCAGGCTTAAGATAAGAAAGCACATATATAAAATATGTGCTTTTTTAGTATTTAGCGAGTGCGTACGGCATGAAGCTCGCGGTTGTCAAAGGAGGCTTTATCTCCTTTCTTTAAAATTACCATCACTGCTCCCGTGCCGCCTTTCCACTCAGGGGCAGAGTGATAGGCTAAGACTTCAGGCATTTGCTTAAGCCAATGGGCCACATAGCTCTTTAAGGTAGCCTTGCGCTTGACATAATCGCGATCGCATTTTCCATGGATAATAAGGATGCAGCGATAGCCTTCTGCACGGGCTCGTACAATATAGCGACGGGTATACTCATAAGCCTCTTCTACAGTCTTACCATGTAAGTCAATAAAGTCAGCCTCACGATATTCACCTTTTTTAAGTTTGGTTAATAAGAAAGGCTGAGCTCCTGCACAGCGATAAGAGAGTACCTCATTAGGAGCTACCAAAGGAACAAAGGTAGAGGAGAAGTAGTCTACGCTCTCTTCTTTAGTGTCGCGAGTTGCTGCTTCTTTTTTTATCCGCGAGGTCTCTTTGTCCATAGTAGGAGTGCTCTGCGCTACTTTGTCTTGCTCGAGCTTTTTGACCTTGCCTAACTTTTCTACTAAATCAATATTGTCGACTTTCTGAACGGTCTCTTGCATTAAGAGCTCTTCAAAGGACAAGGAATCATTCATACCCAAAAAACCTAAAAATTGAGATCGATTAAGATACTTACTACTAAGAGCAGCAAGCCGCACATTCTAATTTTGCGCATAGCATATAGTATCGATTGATCATCAGGATTATGTTCACCACCTATTTTATCTAAGCGCATGACTTCACCTTGATAAAAGCGAGGACCACCTAAAGAGATATTAAGGGATCCTCCTAGAGCACCTAATACCATGCCTGAGATAGGGGCAGGAAATTTATTAAATGCTTCTTTACCGTAAGCTAGATGTCTCAAGGGATGTTTAGAGATAAATAAGAAGATCATTAATACTAAAGCAGGAACAGCGCACATAAGCTGGTGTGCTCTAAAGACCGCTTCACCAAAACTACGATTTCCTTTGAGTTTATAGTTAAAAGCACGGCTTAAGATATTTAAGGTTTGCATTAAGACTGCTCCTTCAATGCCTGCAATGAAGAACCAAATCATCACGCTAAACCATCCTGAAAAGATGCGTAAGATAGCACCTTCACAGGTAGCTTTACAAATGCCCATAGGCGAGAGCATTTTCGTCTCACGTAAAACTAGAGTGCTTAAAAGGCTCTTAGCTTTTTCTTTAAATCCCTCATGTAAGGCCTGCTCAACTTGAATTGCTCTATCTTGAGGGAATTTTAGCTCCAAGGTCCAGATTAATACAACCAAAGCAATTAAGTTGTCAAAGCCTGAGATGGCATCTAAGGTAAAGACTAAGAAGAGTATGAGTCCTATAATCAGTAATGGTAAGAATACTCCTGCAAAGGCTCTTTGTTTATCGCTGTGTCCTGCGCGATTTACTTTACGTGATAATTTGGTAAAGATGCTCTCTAAGGCGCTTAATTTAAAGCTCTTAGGCAAAGGAGCAATCATTTCAATAATGATAGCCAAGGCTAAGATTAAGCTAGGCTCATTAAATAGGGTGCTCGGGTCAAAATTGACATCAAAGCTAGGGAGAGCAAAATCGCTAGGATTTGAGGTTAGTTCGTGGGTATCAGGAATACGCTTTTGGTATTCTTGATCGAAGATCGAGGGACGCTCTTGAACAGAGCACATAAAGTCTAGCTGTACAATATTATGAAGCATCAAAGATCCTCATTTAGTAATTAGAAAGGCCCTCAATAAATAGGGCCTATTAAAAAAGCTATAAAGCAGCAATTAAGGCTAATAAGAGCTTGGCGCTATTGTCAGCAGCTAGCTGAACAAATTGTTCGAAGATCTTAGGGGCCTCACCTTGGGCAGTGTCAGAGACAGAGCGAATGACTAGGCATGGTACTTTAAAATCAGTACATACTTGAGCTACAGCAGCACCTTCCATTTCGGTAACTTGAGCATCTCTAAAGTCAGCTTTCATGTCTAAGCATTTTTGCTTATCACTAATAAATTGATCTCCAGAAAGCACTACACCTGTTACTACAGCAGGAGCAAAGCTTTGCTCTTGGCGTAAAGTAACTGCTATAGCTTGAGCTTTAGCAATTAATGCATGGTCAGCTTGGAAATATTGCTCATAAGATGGTACTTGACCTCTTTGATAGCCAAATACCTTAAGGTCAAAGTCATGATAAGCAAGGCCAGTAGAAAGGACGATATCGCCAATTTTAAGACCTTCACCAATACCACCTGCACAGCCAGTATTGATTAAGGCATCAACCTTAAAGTGAGCACATAACACTGCAGCGGCAGTTGCAGCGCATACTTTGCCAATACCAGATTTAACTAGCATTACTTCATGGCCTTGGTAGGTGCCACAAATGTACTTGCGATTGCCAATAGTTTCTACTTTCTGCTCTTGTAAAGCAGCAGTAATTAAGCTGACCTCTTCATCCATAGGTCCAATAATGCCAACGCGCATAAAAAACTCCCTTTAGTTCTTAAGTGCTCTTATTGTAAGGATTAGTTGTAATAGTGCAAATACCTTGTGCAATCGTGCTTTTTTACAATATTTTACGGGCATTGTGCTCTTAGCTAAGAGCAAGCAAAATTAAGGATAGGTCACTTGTCTGTTCCTAGCTCAAACATTTTTGGGGTAAAATCCTTATATAGCGGGGCTTTGTCACAATTTTGAGCAAATAAGATCTATTATTTGAGAGCTCTCACAAAAGGAGGCCGATAAGATAGCTTATTTGTTTTTAGTGGTGCACAATCGTAAGAGTATTTTTAGACATCGTCTGCCCAAGCGTTAGCTGGTAAGGCCTAGGGTCTTAAAAGATCCACTTTAAAAGAGCCGATCTTTTAAGGGTCTGGGTTCTTAAGCTATTAAAGCCAAAATACTCTTATCAAGAAATGTAAGGTAGTTGTGTTTAGCTAGGCATAATTAGTGCATTCTTAATATTAAGTACATAATGACATAATGTTTTTAGCGCTTAATGAATGATATGGCGATGTTGGTATTAGTTTTCTAGCTTACAGATATATAAATTGAGGTCATAGTGATGGAAAACTCACGTGATGTGGCTAAGCAAACTTTAGCTTTAGTTCTTGCTGGTGGTCGTGGTAGCAGATTACACATGCTTACTGATAGTCGTGCTAAGCCAGCTGTATTCTTTGGCGGTAAGTTCCGAATTATCGACTTTGCACTTTCTAACTGTGTAAATTCTGGCATTACTCGTATTGGTGTAGTAACTCAATACAAGTCTCACTCTTTATTACGTCACATTCAGTCTGGTTGGTCTTTCTTACGTAACCAGTTCAATGAGTTCATCGATTTACTTCCAGCTCAGCAGCGTATTGACGAGGAGCACTGGTATCAAGGTACTGCCGATGCTGTTTATCAGAACATCGACATTATCCGCAACCACAATCCAAAGTATATTGTGATCTTATCTGCAGACCATATCTATAAGATGGATTACACCGATATGGTTATGGATCACATTCGCAGTGGTTGCCCTGTTACTGTAGCATGTATTGCTATTCCTCGTAGTGAGGCTTCTGCTTATGGCATTATGCAGGTTGATAATAACAATATGATCACTGACTTCTTAGAGAAGCCTCAAGATCCACCTGCCATGCCAAGCGATCCAGATAGCAGCTTAGCTTCTATGGGTATTTACGTCTTCAACGCTGAGTTCTTATATGACGTGTTAACTCAAGATGCTAAGACTGAGGGCTCTCGTCGTGACTTCGGCTTTGACATTATTCCTAAGTTAGTTAAGGAGCATAAGGCTCACGCTCATGACTTTGCTTTATCTTGCATTCGTAACCAAGGTAACAAGGACATTTGCTACTGGCGTGACGTTGGTACCATCGATGCCTATTGGGAAGCCAATATGGATATCGCTGCCGTACAGCCACAATTAGACGTTTACGATACCGAGTGGCCAATTTGGACTCACCAGAGCCAATTACCTCCTGCTAAGTACGTACAAGACATCAATGGTGCTTCTTCTGTTGTAATGAACTCTGTATGTTCTGCAGGTTGTATCATCTCTGGCTCTTCTTTATGCCACAGTGTATTGTTCTCTAACTCTCGTGTTCACTCTAATTGCTGCTTAACTGAAGCTGTTATTCTGCCATCTTGTGTTATTCACCGTGGCTGCCGCTTAACTAAGGTAGTATTAGATCGTGGCTGTGAGTTACCTCGTAACTTGATTATCGGTGATGATCCTGTACTTGATGCTAAGCGCTTCTTCCGTACTGCTGGTGGCGTAGTCTTAGTAACTCGCGAGATGCTCTTAAAGTTACGTGAAAACGAGCCACACCTCTTTGAAGGCTTTGACTCTTATCACGGTAACAGCTCTCCTATCTACTAATTAGATATCTAAATAGCACTTTAGTTTAGTGCTGCTTTTAGGCACCTTGCACGCACAGCTTGTGACTGTGTGGCAAGGTGCTTTATTGATTTTAGTGCCTAAGACTTGCACTTAAGGACATTTTTGCTTAAGCTTGCAAACTTTAACCAAATCATGGACTAGATCAAAGTTCTTAAGAGCTAATACCATGATATCTAGTCTGTAATGCTATTATTAGCGCTTAAAGTTTTTCTAATTAGTAGATTCGACAGGAGTAGTTACTGATGAGTGAGCAAATCCTCGTAGATAACGCAGAGGTTGCGTCAAGTGAGGATGCAATTTTTGATGACATCCGTCCATGTAGAGATGACGAGGCTCATCAGGAACTAGCTATCATTGCTAATGATGAGTCGCTAGTAAACGGTATTGTTAAACTCCGTTATCCAAAACTATCTAAGTTTATTGGTCCTCTATTAAAGATTAAGGTACGCTCTTACATCAAGCATGCTGTAGAGCAAATTCACTCTATCGAGCAGTTCCAGCTACAAGTAGCTGGTGCTGTAACTAAGATGATGAATAACACCACTGATGGTGTGACTTTTAAGGGCTTTGAGAATCTTGATCCTAATAAGGGCTATCTATTTATTTCCAATCACCGAGATATCTCCTTAGATCCTTGCTTTATCGATTTTGCCTATCACCAATACCATAACAAGACTGTGCGTATTGCTATTGGTGATAACTTATTAAAGATGCCTGCAGCTACCGCACTGATGCGTCTTAATAAGAGCTTTATTGTCAAGCGTTCTGTAACCTTGCCTCGTGAGAGATTACGTGAGGTTAATCACTTATCACACTATATTGGTCTTTCCTTAAAGGAAGGTCATTCTATTTGGATTGCTCAGCGTGAAGGGCGAGCCAAGGATGGTAATGACTGCACTGAAGAAGCAGTGTTAAAGATGCTCAATATGTTTGGTCGTAAGCAAGGTTTGTCCTTTGCCCAATACATGTCTAGCTTAAACATTGTGCCTGTTTCTATTACTTATGAGTTTGATCCAGGTGATGTTGCTAAAGCTAATGAGCTAGAAGAGCGTGCGCGCAACAATGGTAAGTACCAAAAGAGTGAATTTGAGGATATCAAGAGCATTATCAAGGGCATCAATGACTACAAGGGACGGGTATGCATTGTAGCTGGTCAACCTATTGAAGGTGGCTTTGATAACCCAAGTGAGTTAGCTGCTTTAATTGATAAGTTCATTTATTTAAACTATGAGTTCTATCCAAGTGTCTTATTAGCTGCTCATAAGCTATCTCTAGCATCAGATGAAGAGATTGCTAATATTAGTGCTGAGGATAAGGACAAGTTTGCTAAACGTTTGAGTGAGTATCCTGAACATTTACATCAGCGCATTTTACAAATGTATGCCTATCCTTATATCAATCAAAAGCGAGCCCTAGCTGGTGAGCTTGATCTCAAGAAAGAGTAAGTTTTTCTTAGGCCATAGTTGAGCAGACTATGGCTTTTTTATTGTTCAAAGATTAAGCGCTAAGCCCTGTAAATAGGCCAAATCTAGGTACAGCTTTATGTGCGTCAGTTCACAAATTTGTTAGCATCAAGCGTTTTCTTAAGCTACAATAGGATTCGTATACAGATATATAAGGGAAATTTGTCGGTATCTTTCCCTTAAAGAAGCCAGCTAAAATATTGTGGCTTAGCTGTTGCTTCGTGATATAGTTTTCTATCGTGGATCATTTTTTATGTCCTCTCAGTTGGCTATTATGCTTGCAAACTTCTATCATAAGTGGAAGTTCCATCCTCTCTATAATTACGATGGTTCACCAAGCTATTTTAGAGCTAGTCTTTTGGCTGTATTTGCCTTAAGTCTTATCGGTCATGTGTGCTTAAAGGGTGCTGTAGTTGAGTCTCATGGTGAGCAAGGTCTTTTAGGAACTATTGCTACTACTACTACTACTACTGCTAATTCAGATAATTGGGTAGGTTCTGATAGTAAAGGTGGTGCTACTTTGCCTGATGATGAGCAAGGTTGGTCATTTTTAGGCTTTAGCTCTGATGAGGCTAAGGTTCATAAAAAGCTGTTAGCTAATCGTAAGCAAGCTCTATTAGAGCTAAGTGATGGTGCAGCTTTCTTAAACTCTTGTGGCAATATCAACTCAGGTTATATTGGCTGTCGTTTTTCTTTTTCTAAGAAAGTCAGCCCTTACTATGACAGTACTATTGAGGCTGCCGATGATGGTTTTATGATCACCTTGGTGGCTAAGGGTGAACAGCAAAAAGATGGTTGCACTAAGTTTGTCGTCAATTCCGAAGGCCTATACCAAGCTTTTAATGGTCAAGGTATAGAAAATGAGCAGTGTTTTTTAAACAGCGCTATTAATGAGCATATGATAGCCATTCATCGTGTTGTTGATGATGTCAAAGGTTCTCCAGCCCCTTCTGGCGCCAAGCTGGCTGCTAAATAATTTCATTGCTTAAGACCTACCCTCTGCGGTAGGTTTTTTTATGATTTATAAGCCATTATTAAGCCCTTCAAGCCCTTTATACTCTGTTGCATTAGGCTAACTACAAGATTGTAATGGTGTATAATCTATTAAATTAGTGCAAGACGAGATTTATTTATGAAGATTACTCCTAACTCTGTTGTTACAGTTTCCTATATTGTTACTGACGATACCGATCAGGTAGTAGGTCGTACCGATCCTAAGAACCCAATTGAGGTCTTAGTGGGCCATAACTTTTTAGTTCCAGGCTTAGAAAAAGCTTTAGATGGTCATGTTAAGGGTGATGAGTTTGCCGTTAAGCTTGAGCCTAAGGATGCTTTTGGTGATTTTAATGAGGGCTTAGTTCAAACTATTGATCGTGCTTTATTTGGTGACTTCCCAATTCAGGTGGGCAATGCTTTTGAAGCTGACACCTCCGCAGGTCCTCGCTTAGTAGTCATTAAGGAAATTAATGAGAGCACTGTAGTAGTTGATGGTAACCACCCATTAGCTGGTAAGACCCTTAACTTCATGGTAGTAGTTGAAGATGTCCGTGAAGCTACTGAAGATGAGCTCGCTCACGGTCATGCTCACCATGGTGGTGTTTGCCCATCAGAATCTCACCATTGTGGATGTGGCCATCACGGTGGCGGTTGTTGCGGCGGTCATGGTCATGGCGATCATGAATGCGGCTGCGGTCATCACCACGAAGGTGAGGATCATGAGTGCTGTGGTGGTCATGGTGATCATGAGTGCGGTTGCGGTCATCACCACGATGGTGAGGATCATGAGTGCTGTGGTGGTCATGGTCATGGCGATCATGAATGCGGCTGCGGCCATCATCACGAAGGTGAGGAGCATGAGTGCTGCGGTGGTCATGGTCACTCAGAAGGCTGTGGTTGCTCCAACAACAAGTAACATATTGTGCTAAACTAAGCGCCGTGCGTTGAGCAAGGGGCATAGTTTTTGGCTTATTTAAGCCCTCTTGGTCGGCGTATCAAGAGGGCTTTTACTTTTTTAACTCTGTGAGTACGCATTTTTTCCATGAAGTTCATTCTCCGTCTTTTCCCTGAAATTTCCATCAAAAGTCGCCCAGTGCGCAATAGACTGATTAAGGTCTTAACTCAGAACTTATTAAATGTTGCTGCTAACCATGATTTTGTCATTAAGGTACAACCACAGTGGGATAAGCTCATCGTGAGCATTGGTGAGGATGATTTAGATAAGACTCGTACTATGGCGGTACGTGAGTTAGGCCGTATTCCTGGTATTCACTCTTTTTTAGAGGTTAAAGAGTTCAGTTTTGCTAGCTTTGACGATATCTTTGCTGTAGCGGGTCCTATTTATGGCCCTTCTTTAGAGAATAAGACTTTTGCGGTGCGTGTGCGTCGTAGAGGTAATCATACTTTCACTTCTCAAGAGGCCGAGCGTATGATTGGCGGTATGTTTAAGGCTCACTATGCCAATAATGGTGTGCAGTTAAACAAGCCACAAGTGACTATCAATATTGAAATTGAGCAAGATAAGGCTTTTGTTATTACTAACAAGTATCAAGGTTTAGGTGGTTATCCTGTAGGCAGTCAAGGTAGTGCTTTAACTTTAATCTCTGGTGGTTTTGATAGTGGTGTATCTACCTATAAGACTATTCATCGTGGAATGAAGGTGCACTATATCTTCTTTAACATGGGTGGTACAGCTCATGAAATTGGTGTTAAGCAAGAGTCCTACTTTATCTGGGATCGCTTTGCGTCATCTCACAAGGTCAAGTTCATTACCATTCCTTTTGAAAAGATTGTCGGTCAGATCTTAGAGCGCACTCATCATGGTGTACGTGGTGTGATCTTAAAGCGTATGATGATGCGTGTAGCTTCCAAGGTTGCCGCTCGTGTTAATGCTGAAGCTTTAGTTACTGGTGAGAGTGTAGGTCAAGTCTCTTCTCAGACCTTGACTAACTTAAATCACATTGATGCTGTTTCTAAGTGCTTAGTTCTCCGTCCTTTAGTAATGGAAGACAAGCAAGACATTGTGGATAAGGCTTGGGAAATTGGCACTGCAGGCTTTGCTGAGAGTATGCCTGAGTACTGTGGTGTTATTTCTGATCATCCTAATGTTTGCCCAACACGCTCCTTTGTGGAGGAAGAAGAAGCTAAGATGGATCAGGATTTAGTCGAAGATGCTATTGCCCGCGCTAGCCACTTGGACATTAAGGCTATTCCAGAAAATACTAATAAACTATCAGTTGAAGTTGAGACAGTAAGCACTTTAAATTATGGTGATGTGATCTTAGATGTACGTTCTATAGATGATGCCCTTAAAGCTCCACTAGTTGACGATAGTCATGAGGTTATTGCTCTTCCTTTTTATAAGGTAGCATCTGAGTTTGGTTCCTTAGACGAACTCAAGACTTATGCTCTTTATTGTGATCAAGGTGTTATGAGCTTAATGCAAGCTCGTGAGCTCAAAGAGCGTGGCCACCATAATGTCAAAGTCTACCGCCCACAATAAATAATCTGGTTAGATTGATTTCAATAGAGGCTGTGCATAAAAAGTACAGCCTTTTTTTAATTGAGTGCTGCAAAGTGTGATAAGAGCAATGTCAGACACAGGTAAAATGATTTAAGCTTTATCAGAATATGATAGTGGTGGACAAGTAGTAGGATTTGGTCATGCATAACATTGTTCTAAACAACAATGTCAAAATGCCAGTATTGGGCTTTGGCGTGTTTCAGCTTTATGACGCACAAGAGTGCACTAAAGTAGTAAGCAATGCTCTAGGAGTTGGCTATCGTTTAATTGATACTGCGCAAGCATATAATAATGAAGAGGCTGTAGGTAAGGCTATTAAGGAGTCTCAAGTTCCTCGTGATGAAATCTTCTTGACCTCTAAGATTTGGGTATCGCACTCAGGTGAGGGCTCGGCTATGGCATCACTTGATGAGTCCTTGCGCAAGTTAGGCACTGATTATATAGATTTAATGCTCATCCATCAGCCTGTAGGTGATTATTATGGTACTTATCGCGATTTAATTAGTGCGCTTAAGATGGGCAAATGTCGTGCTATTGGTGTTTCCAACTTCTACGCTGATCGTTTGGTTGATTTATGTAACTTCTTTGATGTTAAGCCTCAAGTCAATCAGATGGAGACCCATGTATTTCATCAGCAAGCTTCTTTACGTACTTATTTAGACAAATTCAAAGTGCAGCTTGAATCTTGGGGGCCTTTTGCTGAGGGTAAAAACAACTTTTTTACCAACCCTATTTTGCTTAAGATTGCTGCTCGTAAAGAAAGAAGTGTTGCTCAAGTGGCATTACGCTTTTTAATTCAAAGTGGCATTATTGCTATCCCTAAGTCTAGTCATGTCAAGCGTATGGAGGAAAATATCAAGATTTTTGACTTTGAGTTAACTCACGCTGAGATGGATTTGATTCGTAGTCTAGATACGAAAAGAAGTGTATTTTGCGACCATCAAGATCCTGAATTTGTTCAGGCGCTTGCTGATTTCAGACCGCATTCTTAGTATCAGAAAAAAATTGGCACAAAAGCAATATTGCATACTAGAATATACAGTTCCTGATCCTATCTGAATTTAAAATACAGGATGTTTGAGGCATGCTCAATAAGTCCGTGCTCTTTATTGCTCTTCGTTATATCAAGGGCTCTAAAAAACAGCGCTTTGCTACCTTTGTGGCTACTCTTGCGACCTTAGGTATTGCTATAGGTGTCTGTGCCTTAGTAGTTGTTAGTTCCATTATGCAAGGATTACAAGAGCGTCTTAAAGAGAATATCTTAAGCGATTGCCCCCATGTTGTAGTTAAGGCTAATAGCTCTGATATTCCTAAGCTGCTTAATATACCTTGTGTTAATGCATTAGTGCCTTTTGTTGAAGGCGAAGCTATGTTGCAGCATGGCTCTAATATCTCTATGGTGACTTTACAAGGAACTCAGACTGATTCTTTGTACGTAAGTCATCATTATGCCAATACCATAGGTCTAACAGCGCACAAAAGTGTTCCTAATAGCGACAGTGAGGACAATTTCCAGTCCTTACAGTATTGCTTTAAAATGCCTACTGTAGACAGGGCAGGTTATTCTTATGGTTCACAGTTTAATTTAGCTCCAGGTAAGTATGAACTGGCATTAAACTATGCCAACTTCATGCGCCTTAATATGAACTTTAATGAGGATAATAAAGTACGTCTCATTAGTACTAAAAATGCGCGCTACACTCCTTTTGGTTTGACACCTGTACAACGTAATTTTAAGGTCACTGATGTCATTGAGAGTATGGATAAGTCTAATGCTCCTATAGTAATTGGTAATTATGAGGATGTACGTAAGTTCTTTAGAGTCAATTACGAAGACAATTACTATCGCCTATTTTTATGCGATCCTTTTAGAATCCAAGAGGTAGCTTCTTATTTAGATGGCACATATGAGTACACTGATTGGCGTTCTCGTTATGGTGATTTCTTTAAAGCTGTGAGCTTAGAAAAGATCTCTATGACTATTATGCTCTGCCTGATTGTTTTGGTAGCGGCCTTTAATATCCTTTCTTCGCTCACTATGGTCGTAAGTTCTCGTGCTAGCGAAATTGCGATCTTAAAGACCTTGGGTATGAGCAATGGCAATTTATTATCAGTATTCTTGCTCGTAGGTATGTCTGCTAGCATAGTAGGTTCTTTGTTAGGCCTAATTATGGGAATTCCGCTGGCACTTAATGCTCAGAGCATTTTAAATGCTTTGGGAGTAAGCATTATGCAAGGCCAATTACCTGTTAATATTGATGTGAACAATGTTTTAGCTATTGTTATCATCTGTTTAGTGGTCTCGCTGTTATGTACTTTATACCCTGCTTACTATGCAAGTAAGTCTGATCCTACTAAGCACTTGGCTAACTCCTAAATAACTTGTACGACAAAATGCATAAGATTTTATTAAAAGGTCGCTCTATTGAGCACTCCTATAGTGAAGGCGCAATTAAAACACCTGTCTTAAAAGGGGTCAACTTAGATATTGAAGCCTCCAAAATGACTGCCATTGTCGGCAAGTCTGGCTCAGGTAAAAGTACTCTCTTACACATTTTAGGCACATTAGATAGTCCTGATAAGGGAGAGATCTACTTTCAAGATACCAATATCTTGACTTTAAGCCCTAAGGAAAAGGCACTATTTCGCAATCGTCACTTAGGCTTTGTCTATCAGTTTCACCATCTCTTAGGCGACTTTAGTGCTCTAGAGAATATTATGATGCCGCTGCTAATTGATAAAGTATCGACCTCTTTGGCACAAAAGCGTGCTCAAAAGCTCTTAGAGCGAGTAGGCTTAAGTGAGCTCTCTCATAAACTGCCTAGTGAAATGTCAGGCGGTGAGCGTCAAAGAGTAGCTATTGCTCGAGCTTTAGCTTATTCGCCTGAGTTAATTTTGGCTGATGAGCCTACAGGCAATTTAGATGAGCACAATGCCAATATTATCTTTGAGCTCTTTAGAGAGCTAGTACATGATGAAGGCTCTGCTGTAGTAATGGTAACTCACGATAATAGCCTAGCGCAAAAGTGTGACAATATCTTTGAAATGAGCAATGGCATTATTGAAAATGGTACTTTTGCTGAAGAAAGCAGTGAGTTATGGCAGCATCGCAAGATTAATTTAGGTTCTGTGGCTCCTGCTGAAAAGCTCAAAGACAGTAGCTTTAGCAGCACTGTAGGTAGTTATCGCATTAGCGAAAGTGAGTCTAACTCTATTCGTGGGCATTACAGCAATGCCGACTCAGAAAAAGAGTGCAAGGCTGTGATTTTTGACGAAAACAAAGAATCCTAAAGAGGATCAGTGTTGTGGCCAATAATTTACGGCTAAAGCTCGCTTTGCGTTTTGTAAGATCAAGACGTAAGGGCGGGCTGGCCAAGTTTATTTCTTTTGCATCTACTTGTGGTATTGCTATTGGTGTCTTTGCTGCCATTGTAGGCTTATCGGTTATGAATGGCTTTGAGTACGAGCTGGAAAACCGTGTGCTTTCTTTGATTCCTTCTGCCCAGCTAAATAGTAGTCACTCTTACTTTAATAATGCCTCAGATATCGAAAGGATCTTGCTTGAAGATCCTAATATTGTAGCTACAGCTCAGGCCATTGAGCAAAAGGCAATTATCTCAGCTAATAAGTCCTTTGCTCCGTTGGTCATTGCAGGTATTAACCCTATTAAAGAAAGCAAAGTCATTGATATTGAACGCTTTACCAATATTGATTTGGTTTGCTTAAGTCCTAAGCTCAATCCGCGTTTAACTAAACGTTGTGAGCTTGACTACTCTAATAGTCAGGGACTGGAGCTCAGTCATGATCCTTTAGAAGATATTGCTAAGCAACGTGCAGCCTCTGCAGGATCAGTAGCTTATCATGATACTTTGGGATCAGGTAACTACTTAAGTAGTAATAGCAAAAGAGATCCTCAGATCCCTCGCATTATTATTGGTGCAGGCATTGCCAAGAATTTGAAAGTCAGTGTGGGCGATGAAGTAGCGTTAGTTACTTTAAATAATGATCAGGCCCAAGAACAGTTAAATAATGTCACTCAGTACTTAAAGAATCCTGAAAAGCATAAGGCTTTGGTTATTGGTATTGTCCATATTGGAGGACAGCTTGATAGCTCAGTAGCTTTGATGGATTTCTTAGTGCTTAAAGACTTAACTAAGATGGAAGGAGCTAACTCTATCCACATTAGAACGAGCAATTTTAAAGATACTAATAAAGTGGTTTTTCAGGCTACTAATAGCAAGATTAAAGAGAGTGCTTATTTGGTTACCTGGATGAACTCCCAAGGTAAGCTTTACCATGACATTCAAATGGTACGTCAGATTATGTACATTGCTATGTTTTTGGTCTTAGCAGTATCGTGCTTTAACATAGTGTCAAACTTGCTCTTAATGGTAAGTGAGAAGCGCCGTGAAATTGCCATATTGCTCACTATGGGTATGAAGCCTCGTCAAGTAGTGCGCACTTTTTCTCTTATGGGCTTAATTTCTGGCTGTTATGGAGCTATTTTGGGTTTGATTGTTGGTGTGATTTTCAGCTTAATCTTAACTCCAGTAACTCTTTCTTTTAAGGAGTGGTTTGGTTTTGACTTGCTCAATGAGGATGTTTATTTCATCAACTTCATACCATGTCATCTCTCATTGATAGATGTGCTCTTGGTCTTAGGTAGCTCTATGTTAATGAGCTTCTTGGCTGCTCTGTATCCAGCGATGCGCGCTTCTAAGATTAAACCTGCCCAAGAACTTAATCTTTAGCACTGTAATGGATCAGGTGATAATTTGTTGCAGCGACAATGAGAGTTCGATCAGAGAAAAAAAAGAAAATTTTGCCTTTTAGAGATCATGGTTAGACAATGCAGCTACTAGAGTTATTTTTCTGAGGGTTTAATTATGGTTAGCGCATTAATTGCTTTTGCTAATGGCTCTGAAGATATGGAGGCCACTAGTGTCGCATCAATCTTAGACCGTGGCGGAGTTGTTGTTACTCGAGCAGCTATTACTGCTGATGGCTCTAAGGTCGTTACTCTTTCTCATGGTATGAAAGTAGAGTGTGACAAGCATATTAGCGAGTGCAACGAAGTTTACGACATGATCATCATCCCTGGTGGTTTAGAGGGCTCCAAGAACTGCGCCAACTGTGCTCCTTTAGTTACCATGTTAAAAGAGCAAAAGGCAGGCAATCGTTATATTGGCGCTATTTGTGCTGCTCCTGGTTTTGTTTTAGCTAAGCATGGTCTCATTGGCGAGGCTAAGGCTACAGGATATCCTGGCTGTTCTGATGATATTAAGCACTATACCAATACCGATACTTATATCGATCGCGACTACCACTTAGTAACTGGTAAGGGCCCTGCCTTATCTATTGCTTTTGGTCTAGCTTGCCTTGAGGTCTTAGTTCCTTTTGATAAGGTCGAGCAAGTTAAAACAGGTATGCTCTTTAACGACTAGAGATTAGTTTTATAGCTAGTCTAATCTAAAAAAGCTCCAGACTTACGCAAGTCTAGGGGCTTTTTTTACCCCTCAAAAAAGGCGACTTTTTGCGATTTAAGGGCACTTGTGTGATAATGAAAAGCTTGATGAAAATCAAGTTGTAATACCAAAGCTTTTTGGTAACTTTTTAATTTAGTTATTTATACGGTTTTTTGTTCATGGATAAGCTAGTTCAGGCTAAACAAGAAGGCATAGCCGCCGCTCAGGGCGTCCAAAATCTGCAAGATTTAGATGCAGTTCGAGTTAATTACTTAGGCAAAAAAGGCTTGTTTGCAGAGTTTATGAAAGAACTGGCCAAACTTGATGGTAGTGAGCGTCCTGCACGTGGTGCTGTCATCAATGAGGCTAAGCAAGAAGTTGTAGCCGCTATCGAAGAACGTCGTGCCCAATTAGAAAAGGCCGCCTTAGATGCCAAGCTTAACAGTGAGAAGATTGACATCACTCTCCCAAGCCGTCATCGTGATGTTGGCACCTTACATCCTGTAACTCGCACTATTGAGCGCTTAACTGAGCTCTTTGGCTCTATGGGCTTTGAGGTAGCTGCAGGTCCTGAAATTGAAGATGATTACCACAATTTCGATGCCTTAAATTTACCTCCACATCATCCTGCTCGTGACAGTCACGACACCTTCATGTTTCCTAATGGTCTGTTATTACGCTCTCAGACCTCTTCAGTACAAATTCGTACTATGGAGAAGAAGGCTCCTCCAATTCGTATTATTTCCCCTGGTCGTGTTTATCGTAATGACTACGACATGACCCACACCCCAATGTTCCACCAGATCGAAGGCTTATACGTAGATAAGGACGTATCTTTTGCTGACTTAAAGGGTGTTATTTACGAGTTCTTACAAAAGTTCTTTGAAGAAGAGCTTGAAGTTCGTTTCCGTCCATCTTACTTCCCTTTTACTGAGCCATCTGCTGAGGTTGATGTGCGTCGTAAGGGTGGTAAGTGGCTTGAGGTTTTAGGTTGCGGTATGGTGCACCCTAATGTATTACGTAATGTAGGTATCGATCCTCAAGAGTACAACGGCTTTGCTTTTGGTATGGGCATTGAGCGTCTCACCATGTTGCGCTATGGCGTAAAGGATCTCCGCGCTTTCTTTGAAAACGACTTACGTTTCTTAAAGCAGTTTGCCTAATAGAGGAAATTTTATGAAGTTCAATAAAAGCTGGGTTGATGAGTGGGTTGCAAACTCTTTAAGCGCTCAGGAGATGTCCGATGCCATTACTATGGCAGGTCTAGAGGTTGATACCTGTGAAGGTGTCTGCGCTCAATTTGATGGTGTAGTTGTCGCTAAGGTAGTCGAGTGTGTAGATCACCCAGACTCCGATCACTTACATGTGACTCAAGTTGATGTGGGTACTGGTGAGTTAGTGCAGATTGTCTGTGGTGCAGCTAACTGCCGTGCAGGCTTAAAGGTTGCTTGCTCCAAGGTAGGTGCTCACTTACCTGGTCTTACCATTAAAGATGCTAAGTTACGTGGTGTTGAGTCTCATGGCATGTTGTGCTCTTACAAAGAGTTAGGCATGGCAGAGGAGTCTGAAGGTATTATCGAGTTACCTGAGGATGCTCCTGTAGGTGTCGATCTTCATGATTACTTACAATTAAACGATCACACTATCGATGTTGATTTAACCACCAATCGTCCAGATTGCTTATCTATTCGCGGTATTGCTCGTGAAGTAGCAGTGCTTACCAATAGCGAGCTCAAGGAAGTTGAGTTTAAGCGTGTAGAGAGCACCATTACTGATACTTTCCCTGTAAAAGTTGAAGATAGCAGTGCTTGCCCTCGCTATGTTGGCCGAGTTATTCGTGGTGTTAATCAAAAGGCTAAGAGCCCAATGTGGATGGTCGAGAAGCTCCGCCGCTGCGGTATTCGCGCCCTTTCTCCAATTGTGGACGTAACTAATTACGTAATGCTTGAGTTAGGTCAGCCATTACATTCTTTTGACTTAAATCGTCTTCACGATGGTATCGTAGTACGCTTTGCTCATGAAGGTGAAAAGTTAGTACTGCTCTCTGGAGAAGAAGTTACTTTAACTGATAAGACTTTAATTATCGCTGATAGCCAAGGTCCATTAGCATTGGCTGGTATTTTTGGTGGCGAGAACTCTGGCATTAATGCTGATAGTCAAGATGTCTTCTTAGAGTCTGCTTTCTTCTCTCCATTAGCCATCAAGGGCCGTGCTCGTCATTATGGCTTAAAGACCGATGCTTCCCACCGTTTTGAGCGTGGTGTTGATCCTAAGTTACAAGAACGTGCCTTAGAGCGTGCTACTGAGTTATTAATTGAGATTGCAGGCGGTAGCGCAGGTCCAATCGTTGAGTGTGTTGATGAAGCTCAATTAAAGAACGATCATCACATCACCTTACGTTTAGAGCGCTTAAACAAAATCTTAGGTCACGTTATCGCTCCTGAAGAAGTTGAGCGTATCTTAAAGACCTTAGGTTTAGAGCCTGTTGCTGTAGAAGGCGGCTTTAGCACCACTGCTCCATCTTTCCGTTTCGATATCGAAATTGAAGAGGACTTAATTGAGGAAGTTGCTCGTATCTACGGTTACAACAATATTCCTAATACCTTACCTGTAGCTACCATGATTATGAGCGCAGAGAAGGAAGAGGTCTTAAATGAGCGTGCTATGCGTCATAGCTTAGTACAATCTGGCTACCAAGAGGCTATTACTTACTCCTTTACTGACCCTAAGACCTTAAAGGTATTCAATGATTTAGAGCCATTAGTACTTTCTACCCCAATTTCTGTAGAAATGTCTGCTATGCGCACTACTTTATTAGCAGGCCTGTCTTTAGTTGCTAAGTACAATGTCAACCGTCAGCAAAAGCGTGTTCGTTTATTTGAGTTAGGCTTAAGCTATATTCAAGATGAACAAGCTGAAAATGGCGTACGTCAAGAGCCTATGATTGCTGGTATTGCTATTGGTGATGTAGAGGCTGAAAACTGGACTCAAAAGTCCCGTCATGTTGATTTCTTTGACATCAAGGGTGACGTTGAATCTTTATTAGCTTTAACTGCTCGTGCTCAAGAGTATGAGTGGAAGGTTACCTCCTGTCCATTCTTACACCCAGGTCAGGGCGCTGACTTATACTTAGACGGCCGCAAGGTTGGTGTAGTAGGTATGTTACACCCATTAGCTCAAAAGGCTTTAGGCTTCAAGACTCCAGTAGCTGTCTTTGAGATTGAGCAAGCTGCCTTAAACAAGAGAGTTATTCCTTTAGCTAAGGAGATCTCTAAGTTCCCATCAGTACGTCGTGACTTTGCCTTCGTATTAGATAAGAGCGTAGCAGCTTCTGCTTTAACCACAGAGATTCGTGCACAAGGCGGTGCTTTGGTAACTGATGTTACTATCTTCGACGTCTTTGAATCAGAGTCTTTAGGTGATAAGCGCTCCTTAGCTTTAGGCGTTACTTTACATGACAACGACCACACCTTAGAAGATGCTGAAGTTGAGGGCGTAGTTAATAAGATCTTAGAATCTGTTAAGGCTAAGTTTGGTGCTACTTTACGTGAGTAGTCACAAACAATAGCTTATTTATTAGCGATAATAAGTTAAGCTTAGCAGTAGGCCGCTTTTTAGCGGCCTACTGCTCAAATTTGTCATTCGATTAAGATTCTTTAACTCCTAGAGAACTGCAAGCTTAAACTTATAATTTAAGCTTGCCGTTTTTTAGGTAGGAGTTTTGGTTATGTCCAGTAGTTTGAAAAGTCTCGATCAAAGCATTGTAGAGTTAGAAGCTTTAGTGCGCTCTTTAGAAGATCCTAATTTGTCTATTGATGATGCTATTGCTAAATATGCTGAAGGCATGAATTTAGCTATTGAGTGTCGAAAGAGCATGAATGAGATGACACGCAAGGTTAACGAAGTTCGTCAGCAAGCTATGAATCAGCTCAATAGTACTACTGATAATAACTAAGAGAGTTTGTTATGGAATTACAAGAGTACTTCAAGCTAGTACAACAGCGTGTTAATGATTGCATTAAGCTTAAGTTGCAAGCGCTGCCTGCAGAGCCTAGTGAGCTTAAAGAGGCAATGGAATATGCTTTGCTCTTAGGCGGTAAGAGAGCTCGTCCTTTACTTGTTTATGCTACAGGCTCAGCTTATGGCGCAACCTTACGCGATTTAGACTATGTCGCTGCTGCTGTCGAATGCATTCATGCTTACTCATTAATCCATGATGATATGCCAGAGATGGACAATGATCTCTTGCGTCGTGGTCATCCTACAGTACATGCCAAATATGGCAGTGCTACGGCTTTATTAGCTGGAGATACTCTGCAAGCTTTAGCTTTTGACTTTTTAACTGATGATAAGTGTCATCTGTCTTTAGATGTTAAAGGCCGCATGTGTGCTTGTCTTGCGAAAGCATCAGGCTTTGAAGGTATGTGTGGTGGTCAGGCTTTAGATTTAAAAGCTGAGCACCAAAACTTGCCTCAAGATAAGCTTGAGCAACTGCATTTATTAAAAACAGGTGCGCTTATTACTTGTGCTGTGCAGTTAGGCTTTATGGCTGGACGTTATCAGCAAGCTTATGAAAATCAGCAAACTGATGCTATTGCTAATGCTATGGGCTTAGTTGAGACTCCTCATATGTCACGTGACTTAAAGTATTTAAGTGACTATGGCCACAAGGTCGGATTGGCTTTCCAAGTGTGGGATGATGTTTTAGATGTAGCAGGTGATAGTGCTATCTTAGGTAAGAATGTAGGCTCAGATGAATCTTTAGAAAAGAGTACTTATGTCTCTCTCTTGGGATTAGAGCAAGCTAAAGAATATGCACAAAGCTTAAGTGCTCAAGCTCAAGAGTGTTTAGCTCATATTAGTGCTAATACTGCGATCTTAGCTCAGTTTGCACAATTTGCTGTCAACCGCGACCATTAAGTGCAAAAACTTGATAGCGCTCTAAGATAAGTTAGGGTAAGCCTTATACAATAGTTGTTTTTTCGCTTTTGACCATAGGTCATTGTTAGTTATAAATTTACTATGAGGGGAAATCCCTAGAGGTAGTCTTGGTACTGTCTTGAGGGTTATGAATGTTGTGGAAGAAGATACTAAGACCTATAAGCTATTAGACAAGATTAACGATGCAGCAGATGTGCGTGCGCTGCCGCGTTCTCAATTGCCTCAATTATGTGAAGAGGTCAGAGCTTGCATTATTGATACTATTAGTAAGACTGCTGGTCACTTAGCCTCTGGTTTGGGTGTAGTTGAGCTTACCGTGGCTTTGCATTATGTCTACGATACCCCTCATGATATTTTAGTGTGGGATGTAGGTCACCAGGCATATCCTCACAAAATTCTAACTGGTCATAGAAAAGAACTAGCTACCATTCGTCAGCATCATGGCTTGCATGCCTTTATCTGGCGTAATGAGACAGCTTATGACCATTTAAGTACGGGGCATGCTTCTACATCTATTGGCTCAGCTTTAGGTTTGGCTGTAGCTCAGCGTAATAAGCCAAAAGAACAGCGTCGTAAAGTAGTTGCCATTATTGGTGATGGTGCCCTTTCTGGTGGCTGTGCCTTTGAAGCTCTCAATCATGCAGGATCCTTTAAAGATTTAGATCTTACAGTTATCTTGAATGACAATGAGATGAGCATTTCTGAGAACGTAGGAAGTATGGCCCAAGGCCTATCCCACGTAATCTCATCACCTCACTATGTCAAATTAGTAGAAGGCGGTAAGCGCATTTTACAATCATTGCCAGCAGTAAAAGACTTTGCAATGCGCGCTCAAGAGCATGTTAAAGGCATGATTATGCCTGGTACTATGTTTGAGGAGTTTGGCTTTAACTATATTGGTCCTATTGATGGTAATGATGTTACCCGTCTAGAGAGCATTCTTGAGAATGTCAAAGAGATGTCTGGCCTGACTTTCTTGCATGTAGTTACCAAGAAAGGTAAGGGATATGAGCCAGCAGAGCGTGATCCTATTTGCTACCACGGTGTGCCTGCTTTTAACCCTGAAGAGGGTATTTGCAAGAACGGTTCTAGCGAAGATAAGTCCTATTCTGCAGCCTTTGGTCGCTGGATGTGCGATAAGGCTAGTCATGATAATAAGCTCATGGCTGTAACTCCTGCCATGCGTATCGGCTCAGGTTTAGCTAAGTTTGCTAAGACTTATCCGCAGCAGTTCTTTGATGTGGCTATTGCTGAACAGCATGCTATGGTCTTTGCCTCAGGTTTAGCTGCAGGAGGCTTGCGTCCTGTAGTGAATATCTACAGTACCTTTATGCAAAGAGCTTATGATGGCTTAATTCATGATATGGCCATTCAGGATTTGCCTATTATATTATGTTTAGATCGTGGAGGTATTGTTGGATCTGATGGTCCTACCCATAATGGTGCTTTTGATATTGCCTATAGCCGCACTGTGCCTAATTTGGTCATTATGGCTCCAAGCTCTCGTCATGATCTTTATTACATGCTCAATACGGCCTATGAGTATGGTCACCCTGCAGTAATCCGCTATCCGCGTGCCACAGGTGAAAGCTTAGAGCATGAGGTTTTGAGTCTTGATAAGTGTTTTAAGATTGGCCAGGCTAAAGCCTTGCATTTAAATAGCTATGAGCGAGCTCATTTACAAGAGCATCATACTAATGATTCAGAATTTGATCTCTTTGAATTAAGAGACGAACTTTTAGTTCAAGAGTCTCAATGCCAAGCTGCACGCAAGGTTGCATTGTTAGTGTATGGCCCAATGGCTTTAAGCTTACAAAGTTTTGCTCAAGAGCATGATATAACCTTATTTGATATGCGTTTTATCAAGCCAGTGAGTGAAGAGTTGATTCGTTATTTAGCTCATAATTATGAGCTCTTACTAACTTTTGAAGAGGGCGCCCAATTAGGAGGAATTGGCGAGCACATTAGTGCTTTAGTTGCTTCTTTTGAGCATCCAACTCAAGTAATTAATATTGGCTTGCCTGATCACTTTGTGATGGAGGGTGAGCGCGGTCAGTTGCTCAATGAATTAGGTATCGACGAGCAAAGCTTAAAGAGCAAGATCTTAAGCTTTATTAAGTAGGCGTAAGCTTCATTATTACTAGCTCCAAGGAGTATCAGCTCCTTGGAGCATATCACTATTGTTTTGGGGGAGATAGATATGCCATCTTTTGATATTGTTTCTGAGCTTAAGAAAGATGAGCTCCAAAATGCTGTAGATAATGCTAATCGTGAGCTGCAAACTCGTTATGACTTTCGTAACGTGGAAGCATCCTATGAACTAGTTAAGGCTGATAACTTAGTTAAGCTTGAGGCTGATGAAGAGTTCCAAATTCAGCAGATGGATGACATCTTGACCCAAAAGCTTATTAAGCGTGGCATTGATGTTGGTTGTGCTGAGTTTAAAGATATCACTCGCTCAGGCAAGAAGTCCTTACAGCAGGTAGCCTTTAAAGAGGGCATTGATAAGGAATTAGGTAAGAAGATCGTCAAGTTGATCAAAGAAGAAAAGATCAAGGTTGATGCCAAGATGAATGACGACACTGTGCGAGTTCAGGGCAAAAAGCGTGATGACTTACAAGCTGCTATTGCTGCCGTTAAGGCTAAAATGAGTGAGTTGGGTCAGCCATTGCAATTTACTAATTTCCGCGATTAAGCTAAAGGGGCCGCATTACGCGGCCTTTTTTTGTGCAAGGAGCAGTTTCATGGAAAACAAGAACAAAAGCCTGTGGTTAGAAATATTCTCTAAGCGTATGGGAATTTGCGTGGTCACAGGTTTTGCCTCAGGCATGCCTTTGTTTGTACTCATCAATCTGCTTTCGGCTTATTTGCGTAAAGAGGGCTTAGATCTCAAGGTAATTGGTGCCTTCTCTTTGATGATGATTCCGTACACTTGGAAGTTTGTCTGGGCTCCTTTTATTGATCGCTATGAAATCTTTAAATTAGGACGTCGTAAAGGTTGGATCATCTTGTCACAAATAGCCTTAATTGTTTCTATTGCTTCTTTAGGCTATGTGAATCCGCAACAATCAATTATGACAGTCGCTACGTTAGCTACTATTGTTGCCTTTGCTTCAGCTACCCAAGATATTGTTTTGGATGCCTATCGTCGTGAGTTTTTACCTGATAATGAGCTGGGGTTGGGCAATGCCATTTTCGTTAATGCTTATCGTGTTGCAGGTTTAGTCCCTGGTGGCATTTCCTTAATTATGGCTGATTACTTTTCTTGGACTACAGTCTTTAACTTTACTGCAGCATGTTTGCTCCCTTGCTTGTTGCTCTCTTGCTTTTTACGTGAGCAAAATTGCTCTCAAGCTCCGCGTACTTTAAAAGCAGCTATTGTTGAGCCTTTTGCTGAGTTTATTAATCGTCGTGGAGTTAAATCTGCTCTCTTTATTGTATGCTTTGTCTTTTTATATAAGATTGGCGATTCTATGGCCTTAGCTTTAGCCACACCTTTTTATATGGATTTAGGCTATAACTTAACAACTATTGGTATTGTTGCAAAAAATGTCGGGCTATGGTCGACGGTAGCAGGTGGCTTATTAGGCGGTATCTTTATGCTCAAATTGGGTATTAATCTCGCCTTATGGGTCTTTGGTTTTATCCAACTAGTAACTATTTTGGGCTTTGTACTTCTTGCTCATTTAGGAGCGCAAGAGACACCTTCAGTATGGCTCTTATCTTTAGTATTAGTGTGTGAGTATGGTGGTGGTGGTTTGGGCACAGCAGCTTTTGTCGCTTTTTTAGCTAAAGAAACTAATCCTGCTTACACAGCTACTCAATTAGCCTTGTTAACTAGCTTTTCGGCTATTCCGCGCACTTTTTGTAATGCCATTACAGGATACTTAGTAGAAGGCTTAGGTTGGGAGAATTTCTTTATTCTTTGTACGCTCCTTGCCATTCCTGGAATGCTCTTATTAGTTAAGGTTGCCCCTTTTAATGTTAAGAGCGTATCAGAGTATTAAGAGCATGATAGCTAAGTTCAACAAAGTTAAAACCCGTCATATGAAAAACAATGCCTAGAGCATAGACACATGAGATAAATGCTATAGCACATAAGATTGATTGCTTAAAGTTAAGGCCTGTATTAGTAACAAAGTTTTTGACCAAAAAGCGACATAGCGCTAAAGAAAGCAGCATCCAGCTGCTAAGTGTTATGACTGTTAGCATTAATATTATCCTGCATTAAAGTTAGTTTCTCCCAGAGCTCAAGTGTTATATCTTAAGGCATCTTATAGAAGAGCATTGTAAATAAATAGCAAGCTATTATTAATGAGTGCATAGTAGCTTTGCCATAAGGATCATAGTTAGCTATTGTCATACAACTTTAATATATTAGATAAACTAATATATTAAGAACAAAATAAACACTAGGGAGTAGTCTTGTAAGATGTTTAGGTAGGAGCAAGGTAGGTAGTAACTAGTAGGTTATTATTTAATTAAGATGCTTTAGTAAAGATAGGTAAGCAAATAGGGGCTTTTCAATAGGACAAATAGTTTTTCTAAGTACGTCACAAAAGGTAAGAGCTTAGCACAGTTGGCATATATAAACACTTGATTTTGTGGTAAAATTTGTAGCTTGATGCCTACCTCTTAATGGCTAGAGTGGGTACCTTTTGCACTCTAAATTTTGTCCAATAATAGCACTGAGAAATCAGACGCTCCTTATTGAATAAAAAACAACTTTAGATCAATCGTGGGCGCTTTTGACGCTAGCTGTGATGTTTGTTTTAACAAACCTCCTATGGTGCTTGTTTTAAAGAGCGGTGAACGACTTGCTAGTTTTAGTTACAGTGTCATTAGGACTCATCTACGTACTCATTTAATCCATCAAAAGCGGTCTTATACCAAGGCCTATTTTGCATGGATTTTTGTTGTTTCTAGAGAAAAGTGAAAGGTACTAAGCCTGTGCTTTGACTGCTGTTACGAGGTTAGTCTGAAGTAATTGGAGTTTGTCTCCTAAAAAGTTTTGTATTGGAACCGCCTATGATTAACATCAAAAAAGGATTGGATCTGCCTATTAGCGGCCAACCTGATCAGTCTATAGGCGCATGTCCAGAGGTTAAGCACGTTGGCCTTATTGGCAGTGATTACCCTGGTTTGCGTCCTTCTATGGCTGTTGAAGTTGGTTCAGCTGTTAAAAAGGGCCAGGTACTGTTCGAGGATAAGAAAAACCCTGGAACACGTTTTACCGCTCCAGCCTCTGGTACTGTTGTTGCAGTCAACCGCGGCGAGCGTAGAGCATTCCAGTCAATCGTTATCGAAGTAGATGAGTCAGTAAAGGGTGTTGAATTTAAGAAGACCCCTGCTGATAAGCTTGCTGAACTTTCTCTTGAAGATGTCAAGAGCGAGCTCATCGAGTCTGGTATGTGGACTGCATTACGTACCCGTCCTTACGATAAGGTACCTCATGTAAACAGCTTACCTCACTCCATCTTCGTAACAGCTATGGATACCAATCCATTAGCCGTTAACCCACGTCCAGTGATTGCAGCTCAAGCAGAAGCCTTCAAGAACGGCTTAGCCGTTTTAAGCCGTTTTGGCGTTAAGGTTTATGTTTGCCACGACGATAAGTCTGTTCCTTTATGCAATGCACCTAACGTCGAAGAGGAAATGTTTGTCGGTCCTCACCCAGCTGGTCTGCCAGGTACCCACATTCACTTCTTAGATCCTGTATCTGAGACTAAGACTGTATGGCATATCAATTACCAAGACGTAATTGCTATTGGTCACCTCTTCGTAGAAGGCGAGCTTTACAATAAGCGCGTTATTTCTATCGCTGGTCCTAATGCTAAGGATCCTCGCGTAGTAGAGACCTTATTAGGTGCTTCTGTTGCCGAGTTAACTCAAAATGAAGTAATTCCTTCTGAGTATGGCGTACGCGTTATTTCTGGCTCCGTACTTTGGGGCAACAATGCAGTTGGTGCCTTCGCTTACTTAGGTCGTTACCACTCTCAGGTATCCATCTTAGAAGAAGGCCGCATGAACGACTTTGTACTCAAGGGCTGGCTCGGTTTAGGCTTCAAGCGTCACTCCGCTTCTAAGGCCTTTGCCTCTGCTTTCGTTAAGCCTGCAGAGTATGTTTTCAATACTGCTGTTAATGGCGGTAGCCGTCCAATGGTGCCTATTGGTCAGTACGAGAGAGTATTCCCTCTCGATATGGAACCAACCATGTTATTACGCTCCATTGAGATCAATGATGTTGATCAGGCTAAGCTTTTAGGCTGCTTAGAGCTTTCTGAAGAAGACGTAGCTTTATGCACCTACGTATGTCCAGGTAAGACTGACTACGGTCGCCTCTTACGTCGTAGCTTAACTAAGATTGAGCTGGAGGGTTAATACGTGTTATTAGGTCTCTTTAAGAAAATTGCCCCAATGTTTGAGAAGGATGGCGTCTTTGAGAAGTTATTCCCTCTCTACGAAGGCACTTTCACCTTACTCTTTGCCTCTGGCAAGGTAACTACTGGCAATACTCATGTGCGCGATTATATCGACTTAAAGCGCATTATGATTATTGTATTCTTCGCTGTATTCCCAGCTATGATTTATGGCTGGTTCAATGCTGGCGATCAGACTGTTATGGCTTTTGCAACTTTAGCCAATGGTGCTGAGTTAGCTGCTTATGATTATTCTTTATTTAGCGCTAACTATCACTACGCTATTGTGCAGATGTTAGGCGGTTCTTTAGGTGCTGATGCAGGTGTTTATAGCAAGCTCTTAATCGGTCTTGTTTACTTCTTACCTATTTACATCACTGTATTTGCAGTTGGTGCATTCTGGGAAGTTTTATTCTGTATCGTACGTGGCCACGAGATTAACGAAGGTTTCTTCGTTACCTCCATTTTATTTGCCTTAATCGTTCCTCCTTCCATTCCATTATGGCAGGCTGCCTTAGGTATTTCCTTTGGCGTTGTGATCGGTAAGGAAGTATTCGGTGGTACTGGCCGTAACTTCATGAACCCAGCCTTAACTGGTCGTGCTTTCTTATTCTTCGCTTATCCAGCATCTATCTCTGGTACCAATTGCTGGGTTCCAGTAGATGGCTTCTCTGGCGCTACCCCACTTGCTCAATGGGCAGAAGGTGGTGAGGCTGCCTTAGTTAATGCTTTAGGCGAGAAGATCACTTGGATGGACGCTTTCTTAGGTAACATCCCAGGTTCTTTAGGCGAAGGCTCTACCTTAATGATCATCGTTGGTGCTGTTATGATCCTAGCTTTAGGTATCGCTTCTTGGCGTATCATGGCTGGTGTATTACTCGGCGCTTTTGTATGTTCATCTCTCTTCAACGCCGTAGGCTCTGACACCAACTACATGTTCTCAATGACCTTCATTTGGCACTTAGTATTAGGTGGTTTTGCTTTCGGTACCGTATTTATGGCAACCGACCCAGTGTCCTCTGCTTTCACCAATGGTGGTAAGTGGGCATTCGGTATCTTAATCGGTGTCATGGTGGTTCTAGTTCGTGTCGTAAACCCTGCTTACCCAGAAGGCATGATGCTTGCCATCTTGTTTGCTAACTGCTGGGCTCCATTGTTCGACTACTTAGCAACCAACCGCAACATCAAGAGGAGACTTGCCCGTGCTTAAGCTCAATAAAGACTCCGTATTCGGCACTTTCGTTGTTATTATCGGCTTCTGCTTAGTTTGCTCGGTAGTAGTATCCAGTGCTGTAGTTGCATTAGGTCCATTCCAACAAGCCGCTATTGCCAATGACCGTCAGGTTAATATCTTACGTGTTTCTGGCTTTGACGTTAAAGGCTCTGTTGCTGCAACTTATAAGGCTCATATTGAGGCCAAGTTAGTAGATCTTGATACTGGTAAGTTCATCGACGATCCAGAGAACAAGGCTGACAGCTTCAACTTCCAATCTTTAGCTAAGGATCCTGCTTTCAACGTAGCTATCCCAGCTGAGGAAGACTTTGCTGGCATTCGCACCCGTACTAAGGTTATGCCTGTATACCTCTCCAAGGATGAGCAAGGTAATGTAGTTCGCTACATCCTTCCTTTCTATGGTCAGGCTCTTTGGTCAACCGTATACGGCTACTTGGCTGTAGATACCGACGGTAACACCATGAAGGCTGTAACTTTCTATAGCCATGGTGAGACCCCAGGTTTAGGTGGTGAAATTGATAATCCACGTTGGCAAGCTTTATGGGTAGACAAGAAGATTACCCGTGAAGACGGCAGCCGTGGTTTCAACATTACCAAGACTCCAGATCACAATGGTGAGGGCAAGGACTACGACGTAGATAGTCTTACTGGTGCTACTTTGACCGCTCGTGGCGTAGACAATGCTGCTAACTACTGGTTCAATGTTGCATACAAGGCCTTCTTAGACAATCTTCGTAAGGGGGAGCTCTAAATGAGTGACGCTAAGACTCCTACTTGGAAAGAGGTACTCTTAGATCCGCTCATCGCTAATAACCCAGTGATGGTGCAGGTTCTAGGTATCTGTTCCTCCCTTGCTGTTACTTCCTCTATGAAGACAGCTTTTGTTATGGGTATTTCTGTAACTTGCGTTTGTGCTTTAGCAAACTTAGCAGTTTCCTTTACCCGTAACTACATTCCAAGCTCGGTACGTATTATTGCCCAGATGACCATTATTGCTTCTTTAGTAATCTTGGTTGACCAGGTCTTAAAAGCTTTTGCTTATGACCTTTCTAAGCAATTATCCGTATACGTTGGTCTGATTATTACTAACTGTATCGTTATGGGTCGTACTGAGGGCTTTGCTCTTAAGTACCCACCAATGACCTCTTTATTAGACGGTATTGGTAACGGTCTTGGTTATATGTTGGTATTATGCACCATCGCCACCATCCGTGAGATCTTCGGTTCTGGCTCTTGGTTCGGTATCACCTTATTAGAGACTGTTAATAACGGTGGTTGGTACGTTCCATGTGGCTTGCTCGTAATGCCACCTTGCGGCTTCTTCTTAGTTGGCCTATTAATTTGGGTTGTTAAGACCTTCCGTAAGGACTTAGTTGAGCAGCCTGAGTACGAGACTCACAGAGAGGATTAATAAAGATGTTAGAACATTATCTTTCTCTGCTCGTTAAGAGTATCTTCATTGAGAACATGGCCTTAGCCTTCTTCTTAGGTATGTGTACTTTCTTGGCCGTATCCAAGAAGGTTACTACCTCTGCAGGCTTAGGTGCTGCCGTTATCATGGTGCAAATGTTGGCTGTACCAGTTAATAACTTGGTAAATGCCTACGTATTAAAGCCAAACGCTTTAGTTGAAGGTCTTGATCTTTCCTTCTTAAGCTTCATTACCTACATTGGTGTTATCGCAGCTTTAGTACAAGTCTTAGAGATGTTCTTAGACAAGTTTGTACCTTCTCTTTACAGTGCTTTAGGTATTTTCTTACCATTAATCACTGTAAACTGCGTTATCTTCGCAGGCGTATCTTTCATGGTTCAGCGTGAGTACAACTTCGCAGAATCCGTAGTGTACGCTTTCGGTTCTGGTAGCTCTTGGGCCATTGCCTTAGTACTTTTATCTGCTATTCGTGAGCGCTTAAAGTACTCTGATGCTCCAGCTGGTGTACGCGGCTTAAGCTTAGTATTCATCACCTCTGGTTTAATGGCTATTGGCTTCATGTCCTTCTCAGGCATTCAGCTCTAAGGGGTAAGCATGTTTACAATCGTTTCAGGCGTTGTGATGTTTGTGGTCTTAGTAGCTGTTTTAGTTGCTTTGATCCTCATTGCTAAGCGCTTCTTAGTAAATTCAGGAGACATTACCATTGGTGTTAATGGTGATGAATCCTTAGGCTTTAAGTGCCAGGCTGGTACCAAGCTCTTAAACGACTTATCCGATAAGGGTATCTTCGTTTCTTCAGCTTGCGGTGGTCGTGGTGCTTGTGGCCAGTGTAAAGTTAAGGTTACCAAGGGTGGCGGTGACGTTTTACCTATTGAGTTCTCTCACTTTACCAAGCGTCAAATTCGTGAAGGCTGGCGTTTAGCTTGCCAGGTTACCTTAAAGGGTGACTGTGAGATCGAATTACCTGCTGAGATCTTTGGTGTTAAGAAGTGGGAATGCGAAGTTATCTCCAACGATAACGTAGCAACCTTTATTAAAGAGTTACGTTTGAAAGTACCAGAGGGCGAGGAAGTTCCTTTCCGCGCTGGTGGTTACATTCAGATCGAAGCCCCAGCTCATACTGTTTACTACAAGGATTTCGATATCCCTGAGCAGTATCGTGCTGATTGGGAGCACTTTGGCTTATTTGATTTGGTTTCCAAGGTTGATGAGCCTACTATCCGTGCTTATTCCATGGCTAACTACCCAGATGAGAAGGGTCTCATTATGCTTAATGTGCGTATTGCTACCCCTCCTCTCCGTCAGTTGAAGGAAATCAAGCCTGGTATCATGTCCTCCTACATCTGGAGCTTGAAGCCTGGTGATAAGGTTACTATCTCTGGTCCATTCGGCGAGTTCTTTGCTCGTGAGACTGACAATGAGATGGTCTTCATCGGTGGTGGTGCTGGTATGGCCCCAATGCGCTCTCATATCTTCGATCAGTTAAAGCGCCTTGATTCTAAGCGTCGCATTTCTTTCTGGTACGGTGCTCGTTCCATGAAGGAAGCTTTCTATGTAGACGAGTTCGATCAGTTAGCTAAGGAGCATCCAAACTTCACTTGGCACTTAGCTTTATCTGAGCCTCTTCCAGAGGATAACTGGACTGGTGCTACTGGCTTCATTCACAATGTTCTTTATGAGAACTACTTAAAGAACCACAAGAATCCAGAAGACTGCGAGTTCTACATGTGTGGTCCTCCAATGATGACCAAGTCATGTGTGAACATGCTCCACAGCTTAGGTGTTGAAGACGAGAACATCCTCTTCGATAACTTTGGTGGTTAATAGTTAAAAGCCGAGTGCTTTTAATTAAAAAAGCCCTGTGCCCTTAGAGGCATAGGGCTTTTTTTGTGCGCTTAGTACTATTACTAATAGTCTATTGGGCGTAAAATATAGGGTACTTTAATGAGAGCATTTTGCTCTTTTCCCACACCTTTAAAGAGGAGCACATTCCATGTTAGCTACTTCCCTTGAGCTTGCTACTAAGTACGATTATTTGGCAGAGAAGTTTGCCAAGAGCATTGAGTGGTTAAAGAACAACGACGCCACCAAGCTTGAGAATGGTCGTTATGACATTTGTGAGGGTGCATTTGCTTTAGTTCAACGCTACAGCACTGTTCCTTTCGAGGCTATTCGCTTTGAGGCTCACAACGACTACTTCGACATCCAGTACTTAGCTCAGGGTGTTGAGTCTTTCAACGTCTGCCTCCGCAAGGATTGCCAAGTAACCGAAGAAGATCCAAAGAATGATATGGTCTACTTAAGCACTCCTGAGGTTTATACCTCTGTAACCTTAAAGCCAGGTGAGTTCGCTATCGTTCCACCAGAGGAAGGCCACCAACCACGTATTGCTTACCAAGGCAAGAGTGTTGAGGTCGTTAAGGTTGTAGTTAAGGTAGCTGTCAAGTAATTAATAAAAGGTAGTCTCAAGCTCTAAGAGCAAAGGAATAAGGAGCTAGAGATCTTACCGCAAGTGTGTGGAATTATAAAAAAGAGGTACTCCTAATTAAGGTAGTACCTCTTTTTTTGTCTTTGATATAAGGAATAATACCTATATAAGAGCGGTTAAACCACGGCGCTGTTTGAAGTTGTAGAAGCCGCCTAACATGCCAGCATCATTGCGTAAGGTAGCAAATTCTACGCAGGTAGCACGGAAGACAATATCACGTAATCTTTCTTTTAAAGCAGCCTCAATACGTGGTCGTAAGTACTCATCACGAGCCATAATACCACCACCTAAGATCACTGCTTGTGGATTTTGTACGGATACTACATTGGTAATGCCATCAGCTAAGTGCTCGATCAACTCATCAATAGCCTTGATAGCGACTTCATCACCGTTTTCGGCTTCGTTAAAGATACGAATACCATTAACCTTGGAGATATCCTCACCACGTAATTGAGCATAGTACTTAACTAAGTGAGTGGTAGAGGCTAGTTCGTGAAGCATACCACCTGGTACACGCATGTAGGCAATTTCACCTGCGGAGTTTGATGCACCGCTAATCAACTTGCCGTTGCAAATCATAGCGCCACCAATAGATGTGCCAATGGTCATACAAAAGACGCTGTGGCAGCCCTTGCCTGCACCTAACCACATCTCGCCTAAAGCAGCGCAGTTAACGTCGTTTTCTACTTCACAAGGTAAAGAGAACTCTTGAGTAATGATCTCTTTATAGTTGGTACCAGTATAGTCAGGAATAGCATCTGGTAGGGAGTAGACAATCTTACCCAACTCAGGATCTACCATGCCTGCAGTAGAGATACTTACACCCTTAATAGCCTCACCATGTAGTTCTAAGGCCTTAGAGGTAATATCCTTAACTTTTTGGACAATGCCTGGTCCGCCTTTTTCTTTGGCCTCGGTTGGCATTTCACCACGAGCTAATAAAGTGCCATCGATAGTGGCAATGCCGTGCTTAATGGCGGTACCGCCAATGTCAATCAGCACATATAAATCTTGCTGCATATTATGTCCTTTAGTACCTAAACAAAAAAAGCAGGGCCAAGGCCCTGCTTATTGTAGGTTATTTTCTATGATTTGTTAAAACCAATTACTTAGAGGCGCTTAAGTAGGTAGAGCCTTCTGGGGCATCGAAAGTCTTGCCAGTTACAGCAGCCTGAATCTTAGAAACTACTACACCAACTACTAAGGTTACAACGATAGCGATGAAAGCGTACATCCAGAAAGAGATGGATGGGATGTTGTACTTGCAGTAGAACACGAAGGCGGTGGCAGCAACGAAGCCAGCGAAAGCACCGAGAGCAGTGGTCTTGCGAGTGAAAGCACCTAATACGAATACACCAGCTAATGCACCTAAAGCCTGACCTAAGAAGGAGTTGAATAACTCGTAAGCGGACTTAACATCTAAGCGAGCTAAGTACATAGCAACTAAGATAGCGAAGATACCGATAGCTAAGGAGATGTACTGAGCAATCTTGGTCTGACGGGTGTAGTCCATGTTTGGAGTAATCTTGGTCTGGATGTCCATAACCCAAGAGGTAGCTACAGAGTTAATACCAGTAGATAAGGTAGACTGGGAAGCAGCGTATAAAGCGGCTAAGATGATACCAGTAATACCAACTGGGAGCTCATAAGTTAAGAAGTATGCGAATACCTTATCTTGTGAGTGCTTGAAGGTCTCAGTAATTAACTCAGGATTCTGTTGGTAGTAGAGGTATAAAGCGGTACCTACCATGTAGAATACAGATGCGCAGAAGATAGAGAGAATACCGTTACCGATAGTCATCTTGTTTAACTGCTTAACATCAGTAGTGGTGGTGAAACGCTGTACAACGTCCTGAGAGGAGATGTAGGAGCAGAAAGTACTTAAACCGCCGCCAACTAAGGTTACAACAACAGAGGTGCCTAATAAGTTGGTCCAATCCATCCACTTCTCAGCGTCAGCTAAGAAACGGCCACCAGTGGTTAAGGAGTAGGTAACGTCGCTCATGCCACCATCTAACTTGTAGATGATGTAGAACAAGGTTAAGGTAATACCACCGATTAAGATCACGCCTTGGATGAAGTCAGTCCAGAGCACAGCCTTTAAACCACCAGTATAGGAGTACACAATAGCGATAGCACCCATAGCGATGATTAATACGTCTACGCTGATGTCTGTTAAGCTTGCTAAAGCAACGCAAGGTAAGTACATAACGATAGACATACGGCCTAACTGGAAGAGAACGAACATTACAGCGCCCAATACACGTAAAGCTGGGGACTGGAAGCGGATCTCTAAGTAGTGGTAAGCAGTATCGATGTCGAGCTTAGCGTAAACTGGTAAGAAGTAACGGATAGTTAATGGAATGGCGATAATCATACCGAGCTGGGCGAACCAAAGCATCCAAGTACCGCCGTAGGAGTTACCTGCTAAGGCTAAGAAAGAAATTGGGGAAAGTAAGGTTGCGAAAATGGATACGCAAGTAACCCACCAAGGCACAGAACCGTCGCCCTTGAAGAATTCCTTACCCTTCATTTCCTTCTTGGAGAAGTAAATACCTGCTAAAAGCACGCCTATCATGTAGACGACCAACACGGTGGTATCAATCCATGTAAAACCGTGTAGCTCTTCAGTCATAAAACAAAACCTCAAAAACTCATCTTGAAGAAGACTAAGGGATCGCATGGCACAATACGGAGCTCGACCATGGCCCTAATGGGATGAAAAGTGTCACGACTCACGTCGTTATATTGCGACTTACAATAAGTCGTAATCTTGGCCACTTAAAATAGCCCCCCTAAAAAGGGGGCTAGAGTGTGTGTGGTTCGGTTTGCAGCTGTTAGGCTGCGAAAATCTTGGCAAGATATGCCTAAAAACCCCCAAACTTAGAGCAAAGGAAAAAGTTTGGAGGCTTTGTATCTTAAAGCTAAACTTTAAGGAGAACTAAATTAGAAGTACTTGTGGTAGATCTTCTTAGCGTTCTCGATCATCTCGTCAGAGTATGGACCCATTGGCTGACGGCAGAAGCCAGCGTCAACACCAGCCTCTTGTAAGCAGATCTTTAAGGTGCCGTATAAGCCGTTGCCTAATACGTCAGAGATGAAGTCGTTGGTTACGTGTTGAACCTCTAAAGCCTTAGCGATATTGCCAGCCTTAGCAGCCTCGAAGATCTCGCGAGCACGTACGCCGTTTACGTTGAAGGTAGAGCCGATAGCGCCGTCAACACCTAAAACGGTAGCAGGTAACATCATCTCGTCGAAGCCAGCGAATAATACCTTCTCTGGGAAAGCCTTGCGGAAGCGCTCTAATAAGTAGAAGTCGCCAGCAGTGAACTTAACACCAGTGATCTTCTCGTTAGCGAATAACTCCTTGAACTGATCAACAGTGATGTTTACACCAGTTAAGAATGGGATGAAGTAAACAACCATCTGATTGTCAACATCCTTTAAGATGGTGTTGTAGTAGTCCTTGATCTCGTTGAAAGAGAACTTGTAGTAGAAAGGAGTTACAGCAGATAAGGAATCGTAGCCTAACTCGGTAGCGAGCTTAGCTAAGTGTACGGACTCCTTGATGTTTAAAGAGCCAACCTGGGCGATTAATTGGCATTGATCCTTAGCCTCGTCCTTAACGATCTTGAAGATCTGCTCTTTCTCTTCGGTGCTTAATAAGAAGTTCTCACCGGTAGAGCCGCCAACGTATAAACCGTCAACCTTGTTGTGGTCGATGTTGTGACGAACTAACTGACGAACGCCAGCCTCGTTGATGTTGCCATCCTTGTCAAAGGAGGTTAAGAGAGCAGAATAAATACCGCCAATCTTCTTGTAAGCCATTGTTAAATCTCCACTGATTATCAATAAGTCAAGCAAACTAAAGCTCTTTAGTTTTGAGGATCTGAGTGAGTTTGCTTAAACTGAAACTTTGTAACTATTCGCCCTTTGGTAAGGCATCGATGAACCACTGACCAACAACTTGTGGTCTGGTGATAGCTGAGCCTACGATAGCACCGTAAGCGCCAACCTCATAAGCACGACGTAAGTCGTCTGGAGTGTTGATGCGACCTTCGGCAAATACTGGAATCTTGCAAGTTGCAACTAAGCGAGCAACTAAGCCTAAGTCTGGACCGTGGAACTTAGGAGAGTAAGGAGTGTAGCCAGATAAGGTGGTTGAGATAGCGTCAAAGCCAATCTTCTCGGCATTGTGAGCTTCTTCGTCGTTGGAGATGTCAGCTAAGCTTAAGCGGCCAGCATCACGAATCATCTTAACGAGGTCTTCTAACTTCTCGTCATTTGGACGCTTACGCATAGTTGCGTCAAGAGCGATGATTTCACAACCACAATCGATTAAAGCCTGAACTTCCTTCTTGGTTGGGGTGATATAGATTTCGCTGTCATCGTAGTTCTGCTTGATAAGACCGATAACTGGAAGACCAGTAACCTTCTTAATTTCAACGATGTCGTCTACGGACTGGCAACGGATTGCAACAGCACCTACCTGCTTGGCAGCTAAAGCCATACGACCCATGATAAAGGAGCTATGTAAAGGCTCATTTGGTAAGGCCTGGCAGGAGATGATTAACTTGTTCTTAAACTGTTCAAAAAGCATGATACAACCTCAGCTAAATCTACAGTGCCTGTAGGAAGTACAAAGAAGCATTAACCTACTTAAGCAACTTAGATAGACCCCGCATTACGCTAACACTAGGCTACTATTAGCTATTTTTAAAACACACAGCGGGTAAAAAGCTGCCTACCTAAGTAGGTAGACAAGTTTTTAACAACTGTATAAGCCCTAGCAGCCAAGGCTGCTAGGACTAAGAAGGCCTGCCTTAGCAGGCCATCTTCAAAGGTAATTATCGTATTACGCTTTGCAATTAGAAGGTGTACTGGATACCTGCACGGAAACGTAACTGACGCTCGTCAGAAGTACCAGAAACAGACATATCACCGATTTCAAAGTATGGATTCCACTGGCCCATACGATAGTTCATGGCTAAGTTCTGCTCGTAGTTATTGTCCTTGTTATCGAACATTACGCGCTTAGAGCCATCAGCGTTGTCGTTAAGTGCCCACATGTGGGTGTAGTTGTAGTTGATACCGAAGTTGCCGTGGCTGTAGCCAATCCAAGCATCAATACGGGCATTCTTCTGATCACCAATGGCATTGCCCTTGTTGTCGTTGCCATCATTACGCCAGTAGTCGTAACGGCCACGAACAGCAAACCAGAGACCGAAGTCAGTGTTGTACTGTAAGCGTAAGTTTGGCTTATAACCAGTAGTGCTACCAGTAGACTCAGTTACGAGACCTGGGGTGATGGTGAAACCAGTGCCAGCAATCTTGTAGCCGTACCAAATGGACATCTCAGTAGCATTGGTTACGAAGTCGCCCCATTGACCCTCATCGTACTCAGGGTTGCCTGGGCGCTCAGAACCAGACTTGAAAGAGGAATCAACATAGAAGCCAACACCATTGTCTAAAGCACCGATGAAGCAGATACGATCGAAGTTCTCGGAGTACTCAGAACGTAACTCATGACGATAGTCGATGGTGAACTTAGCGGCGTTAGCGGCGGTGAAAGCAGTAACAGCTGCTAAACCTAATCCCAAAGCGATTTTAGATAAGCGCATTTTAAATCCTAAACGTAAGTTTTAAGTTTCAATAAGAGAAAACGGGTTGTTATTCAGTAACGACCTTGCCATCCTTTACGGATACGGTGATAACATCAGTAGTAGCCTTGCCACCAGTGGTCTCGCCACCAACTAAGATGATCTCGTCGCCGTTTTGGATGCTTACACCGTAAGCAAGTGGGGTAGCTAAGTCACCAGCGTGGGTCCAAGCACCATTTGCATAGGTGAAGATCTCATCACGCCAAGTCTTGGTGCAGCCTTCGTGAGCAAAGTTCTTGCCGTTAGCATAAGCAACGGTAGAGCCTGGGAAGTTAGCACCACCAACTACGACTAAAGTACCGTTGGAGTAGCCAGAGAAAGCACCTGCTACGCCCTCTTGTACTTTCTCGCCCTTAGCTGGGATGAGGTCTGGGGTTTGAGCAAACTTAGCGGCACCATTCTCAACAGTGAACTCAACAGTAGTGCTGGTTCTTAAGCCTGGCTTACGCTCGCCGTTTACTACAAATACGCTGTGATCTTGTGGGTCAACAGCAACAGCAGAACCAGCAGTACCAAAGTAAGGTAATTCACCTAAGTTGGTCCAGAGGTTTGCCTGTGGGTCATACTGTAAAACAGCCTTATTGAAGAAGTAGTCTTTTACAGGCTTGCCAATGTAGTCGGCATTGATCTTGGCAGATAAAGCCTTATCGTCGGCCTTAGCAGCATAATCTAAGTCAGCGAAGAAACCGTCAAAGATTTCCTTATTAACAGAGCCAATTACAATAGCGTTCTTGCCATCGGCACTTACTACGGTGTGACCAGTAAGACCGATTGGTGAGCGAGTTAAAAGCTTTGTCCAAGTGTCAGTTGCTGGATCGTACTCAAATACCTCGTTGGATACAGAGAGGATATCAGAGTCAATCTTACCGCAACCACCAAACACATAGATCTTGTTGTTTAAAGCAACAGCTTGAGCCTGATCACGGGCAGCCTCAGGGAACTTAGCGATAGCTTCCCACTTTGGGCTTTCTGCCTTAGTATCTAACTTGTACCAATCCTGACCAGCGGTACCTAAACCAATATAGATAACGCCATCATTCATAGCACCTGCGCCAGACTTAAATGGAACTGGAACATCTGGTAGAGCAGCGGCAAATGCGGATGTGGTGGCCATTGCGCCTAAGGCTAAGGCGGCAGCTAAATGCTTAATCTTCATAGACAAAAACTCCTAAAAACGCAAACTCCAAGATTGCTGAACTTTAAAAGCATTTTCTGAGTCGTGCATGTTGCTGCTTGCACTCATCAGACTTACGTTCTTTGCTTAACTGAGGGATTTGGGATAGTTGGATAGTCAAACAAAGGCTAAAAGTTAATAAGTTGGAGTTAAATTTCACGTCTAATGATAGTGAAAGAAAAATTTTTCACAATTAACGCTATTTAATTTTGCGATCTGCATCACGAGATGATGATAAATAGCGCTTTAAAGGCTATTAGTGCTTGTAAAAAGCGATAAAAATACTCAAGCCTTATTTCACCTATATTTGAGCTCTAAAGGAGATGTTTACTTTGTGATTTGGAGCAAAATTTCATGAAACTGATCGCTCCTTACTTGTATGGTTGTCTGCTCTTTCTCACACTATAAATGCGCACAAAGAGCATAACGGTCAGTATTGTGGAGTTTTATCGTGATGTAAATAGTCTCCAGTATCTAGAAAAGTGATATCTTTCAGCTTTAGCTAGGTTTTTATTGAGTTTTGTTTTAAAATTTCAGCCTTTTGGAATGTAATTTCAGTGTAGTTTTGCCAATTTTTATGATCTTCAATGCATTTTTACTCGATATTCATGCCACTTAGTGTAAGAAAATAGATTTAGAGCAAAATTTCATTAAATAAGGAAACTTAACTGTTAAAGATCCTATCTAATAAGGTAGGATAGTAGTGGTAGTTGAATTTGATTGAGTGTGTGATTCTAGAGCAAGTGGTGTTGATATAAGGCTTTTAGGATAGAGAGTGTAAAGATAACACCACAGTGATTGAAGACTTTTGCTATTTATACTTATTAGCAAAAGAGCTAAGAACATAGAGCTAGCAACAAGATAGCTACCCTTAAGTTTAGGGGTAGTTCGTTTTATGTAAAATAACGTTTTCATGAGCTCTTACTCATTAATAGTGTGCTGCTATGTTCGTTATCTACAGAAGAATTTTAAGGATCTATATATGAGTAAGTTGAACATCCCTAACAATGTTAGTGGCAAAATTTTAAGCACGCTCAGAGCAATTGAAGACGATTTACCTTTTGCCCTTAAACGTTTAACTCACTATATTCTTTCAAGCCCAGATGAGGTTATTGTCAAGAATGTCACTGACATTGCCAATGCTGCAGGTGTTGGTGAAGCTACTGTAATTCGTTTAGCTAAAGCCTTAAAGTTCCCTGGCTTTAAAGAGTTTCAAATTGAGTTGGTCAAAGAGACTGCAGGTAAAGCTCAGCAATTAGAAGAGCAGATCTTGGACTCTAATATTGCCGATGGTGATAGTCATGATGTTATTGCCAAGAAACTTAAGATTGCTATTGTGCGTTCTTTAAATGAAAGCATTCATAATTTAGATGAGAGGGTTCTCTATCCAGTAGCTGATGCTATTTTCAAAGCACGCAAGGTCTTTATTATTGGTGTGGGCAATTCCTGCTTAAGTGCCTTATTCTTGAAAAATAAGCTCTGTCGTATTGGCATTGATGCTAGCTCTGAGTCCATGAGCCACTTTATGTACACCTCTTTAGCTATGTTAGGTCCTTCTGATGTAGTAATTGCACTTTCCCAACGTGGCAGTAGCTTTGAGACTTTAAAAGCTTTTTCTATTGGCAAGGAAACAGGTGCTTTAGCCGTAGCTATTACTAATAATCCTGTAGGCAAGCTTGCTAAGATGGCAGATTACGTCATCTTTAATGGAAACGAAGAAGGAGCACTACAAGGTGACAGTGCAGCAACCTTAACTGCACAAATTCATATCTGCGAGTTGCTGTATACTTTAGTAGTATCATTCAATCGCTCTAAGGCTACTAAGACCAAACAGTTGACCTTACAAGCCTTAAGCAAAGACTTTGATGTTCTGCATTAATATAGTTTTAACTTATAGGCAGCATCATAAGCATTGAGGGATAGAGCGCTATTATGCTTAGCGCTTGGGATTTGTTATGCTGCGCATCTTTGTTTTGTCGTTACTAAGAGCTCAGCTCTTATGGCTTTTAGCATGTGCTCCTAGCTTAGCTTTAGGGGTAGATACTTGGCAGGCTGGACGTCTTGATTATTCTTATGGCGGATCTGAGGTTGCTGCTTTTGTTAATACCAAAGAGCAAGCGCAGCTGCAAATAGTACTATGCTCAAAAGATCAGCCTTATGCTTTTCGTTTGAGCGTGCTTTTGCCTAATAAGAATCATAACGCCTCAGGTATTATTCCTGTAAAGCTTAAAGTCGATGGCACTACTACTCATGTTTATGCCGAGATTAATGACAACTCACTAGAATTTCAAGTGGGTGCGGCTTTTTTAATTACCCTGCCTGATAGTCCTAATTTTGATTTAGAGTTCTCCAAAGAAGACGCATCGTACTTAAAGATTCCGCCCGTACTCTCTTTTTCTATGAATAAAGCTGACTTAGTGCTCCAAGAGGTAGCCAAGTCTTGTGTTATTTTGCAAGAGAGTCAAAACTTTAATACAGATATGCAGTTGCTATCTGGTATCTTATGGCCGCGTCAGGGCTTTAAAGCACAACAGCATGATCTCAATAGTTTATGCTTAAAGGTTAGTCATGATAGTTCAGAGCATAATGTTAATGGTCTCGTTACTACCATTCATGATGCTAATGAGATGCCTTTTTTTTACCCTAATGAGCGCTGCAAAAAGGCTTTAGATGAGATATTTGAGTCTCAAGGTAAATTGTCCTTGTCTTTTTTACCTGAGCTCTTTAAAAAGCCTACAGGCGACTATCAGCGTTATCTTTTGCTCTGGAACAATGTGCTTATTGATGCTGCACGTATGGACTTTAAACAAGTTGACCAGCAAATAGAAGACTTTGATTATTACCTCACGCTCTTTTCCCTTTTTAGTAATAGCAATATTGCCCAATATCCTCAAAGCTATTACGACATCCTCAAGCTCAAAGAAGATCCATCTACCTTTCTTTATATTATGGATAATCGTTATGAGCTTGAGACAGTTAAATATGCATCAGTACTAGCAAGACGTTTTACAGGCTTTCTCTCTCCTCAGCAAAATGCTGCATCAGCTATTAGTGCGTGGCATAAGTTCTATCAAGAGCTATGTCAAGCTTTGCCTCCAATAGGTAAGGCACAGGCATTACGTCCTGTGCTCTATAGACAAATGCTTATGCGCATTTGGCGTCTTGCTGGTTATCCTGAGTCATTGCACTTGCGGCCTAAGTATGCCTTTGTGCAAGGTACTAATGGTAAAACTAGTACTAAAGAGCCTTTAGAGGCACGCTGTTCAATCTTTGAGGGCTCTAATGGAGATCAATTCTTCTTTGCCAGCAGTGATTGTGTCAAGAGCATTAAAAATGATCTGCGTAATTTGGGTTTAATGAATCAAGAGTATAAGACAGTCCAAGATAAGTGGGATGCCTTTGCTAATGCTTGGACTGATTCAGTGTTCTATCATAGCGATGGTCAGGATGCTGTAGGTGAGCACTTGCGTTCCAGTCTCGCTTTGACCTTATTGTCTTTATATAAGAGCTATGGCTTTGGTGATTACTTCTTGCTTAGTAAGTGTATATCAAGTCGTGATAGTGATATTTGTGCTTATGAGAGTAACAATTATTACGAAAGCTATCACAGTGATTTGCGTAAGACTATCGGGGCTATTGCTCAAGTATCAAGTCATGATGCTAGAGAGCTCTCACGCTTAAATGAGCTGTGGAATCAGTACTATGAGAGTCTTAAAAGCTATACCAAAAACTTGGTTAATCGCAATCGTATACCTCTCTGGCGTTCAGAATTTGTCTTAGGTGTGGCTGTCACCTGCCAAAGCGAAGCTATCTTAAATTCGCGCTATTCACGCTCAGGTATTGTCTCGAGTGACGATGAGTTCTGATCATAGTGCATATTGATAGCTTTAACTACAGCATCAAAATCCATATCAGCAATATCCAAGAGCTTAAGATCATTCAATCCAACACTAAGAATGAATAATAAGTTAGCGAATGAGTAAATACTATCAACTGTGCTATCAGTAAGATTTTCCTTTATGCGTTCAGCCTTTGACAGTAATAGACTATGCTGATAGTGCTCATCAATATCACTAGTATTATTATTAGGGTGAGCGTAGCCCAAATGTTGGGTAGGGGTTAGAGCAATTAAGTTTTCAAGGCAATTACTAATCTCAGGGAATAGTGATTCAGGAAATATGTGGTGCATCTGCACAGCCTTATCCAACATATGACGATCTTCAATATGCTCACTTAATCCTCGGCGATACGTATTATTAAATTCGCGCAGAAAGTTTTTGGCTTTTTTGACTTGGTATTGCAGGTATCTCTCATTGATCTGGGTATTATGCTGGGATAAATAATCTTTTCTGGTCATATCCTTTGGCTTATTAGCCAAGAGATCCCTAAAATTGAGCCTATTATACATTAGCTGATCAAACGTAATTTTACGCTTGGAGAGCCGACCTTTCTCTGTACCCAAAGTGTCATAATGATAAGCTATTGGGTTAAGTACTTTAATAAATATACGGTTACACTCAACAGTACCATTTATTTTTGTATTTTCTATGATAAATTGGGCAAAAGCATTTTTTAGCTGACAATAGCTGGCTTGATCTTGCTTTGCTAGAAAGTTTTCTACATGCTGGAAGTAGTTGCTGTCTTTAAGTACCTTTTCAATGTATGTATATAAGAAAAACAGCGCATTACGCTCACGCATTGCTATATAGTTCAAAACGTCGAGATCTTGTACATTGTAGATATTAGTGTTGTTCTTCTTAGCTTTTTTAAGCACTCCAGCATAAGAGAGCAACTCTAGTGGCTGCATAAAGAACTTGTTGTACTCGCTTTTAGCAGAGTTATCTTCAACGCTAGGTTTTTTAAAGATAGCAGCAACATTATCAACTGTGTATTGAGCATGCCAAATATCAGCACTACTAAAGCTTTTGGTAATATCTTGCTCAACAAAATGGATTATACAATCAGAGACAATAGTAAGGACATCAGCTGCGCACTTTTGATCTATCCAGCGACCATTGCCACTTACTCTTAAATCATAGTTAAATTGTTTAAAGAAATTAATAATATCCTGATTATTGAGCATGGTTGTTCCTAGCTAAATAGTGATAGTTGTAATGGTTCTTTTTTATAAGGCTTAGCGCGTAATAAACCATAGAAGAATACAGAACAAGCATCTACATTAAGCGATCTTGTTTGATAGTTGCGTGCTATTTTGTAAAACTTACGATATTCATCAGAAGAAAAGTAAGCTATTTGTTTCTGGGTTGGGACAATACCATTCTTAGGTAATAAGATAGCTAAAGAACCATTAACCAAAGTTTTCTTAGGTTTTTTGATCAATCGTGGTTTATATGTCATGTTTGGTGTCAAGTAAACATTGTCCCGATCAATAAACTCAAATACAGAAAGGCTCTTTGCTTGTGATGATGATATATAAGCATCATAGCCCTCAATATTCACAATAGTAGAGCCATCATCGCTAATGTTGCGTGACCTTAGCACTCTAATATCGCCTTGATCTTCTAGCAGCTTATTTGTTACCTGTCTATCTCGGAATACTGTAAAAACATCGAAATCTAACTGCTGACAAACAGTATCAAACTCATTATTTCGGTAGATAATCCAATAGGGAAATTGCTTATCAAATATATAGCTTTGCTTTTGTATAAGAGAAATGCCATAAGTAATGGACATAACCTTTGTATTATTAGGTTTATGTTGATTGTTAACAAAGAGAGCAATAGTCTCTACCAATACATTAGGAAATCCCTTTTCTCCAAAGTCTAAGATAGAATCAATAGCCTTATAAGATAAGTAATCGCGGGTTTTAGCAAACTCAGGAGTATTGAGCACAAACTTTGGTAGCACCAAAGATACGTAGTTACCTAAACTAATAGCCTTATCTAAAAAGAACGAGCAGATATTGTTAGTATCTTTATTTATTGCTTCACTACGATATGTATTAAGTAAGCTGCTCTTAGAGCTCATTTTATAAAAAGGTGGGTTTCCTATGACATAGTCATAGCGCTTACTAAACTTATGCAGTAGAAAGTCAGCAGCTATATAGTTAATAGTAATACTGTTAGATAGTTCATATTTGTCTAAGATAAGTTTGGCTATATCTAAGCTTTTGGTATCAATATCAACAACATCTAAAACAAGTTCTTTATCTGCAAATTTTTTAGCAATTAATGGGATAAAATTGCCAACTCCAACCGATGGTTCAAGAATACTTACTTGTTGCTGGTCTGTATCTGGCAAGGCTTTCATCATTTCTGTAATTAGTGTCTTGCTGGTAAAGAAAGCAGCATTGTCGGTACGACTGGTATTTGCAAGTTCAGCAACTTTGCCTAAAGTTGTTGCAGACAAGTCAAGAGGATTTTTAATGATAAACTCTTTGAGCTTGATAACATCAGATAAGCCATGTTCAGCTACTATCTTATTGATTGTTGCTGTTTTAAGTGGCGGGCGTTTTAGGACCTTAGTTATTTTGTTGGCAATAGCTCGGAAAATAGCAGTAGGAACAGCCTCGCCTAAAGATTGTCTGATTTTGATTTCTTCTTTTTTCAAGAAAACTCTTTTTTGCTCAAAGGTAAGCTTATTGATAGTATCAATATCACTTGCAACCCATTTAAAGGAATAAGGCACAGTCATCATCAGCATTAGTTCTCTAATACTAAAGACGCGATCATCACTCGGATGTACTGTGTTTTGGCTGGCTAGTTGGTCGTTTCTAGTATGAATGCAAGGGCCAACCTTATCCCAGTATTGACGCTTATACTTATCGCCATTTTTTTGTTGGTTGATAATTAGTTTGCCATCTTTAATTTGATGTGGCTTTTTAAAGTCATCTTCATTATCAAATGCTGATTGTCCCTCTTTAATATCAGCAATCCAAGCTCTCATATGTTCAGGATAGGTACGAAAAGCATGGTAGATATCATGCTCATCAATTTCACCAAATGCTTTTAAAGGGCGTAATGATCCAATTACTTGTCGAAGTGTCTTAGGCTCTATCAGATCTGGAAATAGTTCGAAAGGGGAAACTTCATCGGCATATTCATGAGCAACACCAATTACTAACGTTCTCTGGCGACTCGAGCAGGCACCATAGTTCTTAAAGTTAATAACTTTTGATACATACGAGTAGTTTAAGCCCAAGTTTTGCTCTATAGCTTCTGATATAGGCTTATTAATGCCATCAATATCGGTGCACTCTGTCTTCATAAAGGCAGGCACATTCTCTAAAACAAAGAAGCGAGGGTGAATATCCTTAATAATTTTAATTGACTCAACAATTAAAGAATTACGGGTAATTTCATTATCACTCTTTTTGTGATTAGCAACAGACATTCCTTGGCAAGGAGGAGTTGCTATGACCACATCAACACGAGATACTTTCTCTTTCTTCTTCCAAAGTTCTAATTGTTCATATAATGAATCCTTAGTAGCCTTGAGAGAAATATCGCCACAAATATAGCCCGTATCATATTTGCATTTGTGGTTGTATTTTTGAATATCTAGGCGTCTTTCAATTAACTCATTAGTGGCAATACACTCAAAGCCTTCTAGCTTAAATCCATAGCAACCAACACCAGCAGAGCTAAAGAGGCTAATATATGTAGGATTGTGATTTATTGCCATTTCTATTCACCATGCTTTGTTTCAGGAACCAATTCAACTATATCTTCAATCTTGCAGTCTAAAGCGGTGCAAATTCTAACTAATACATCTACAGTGACATTTTTGTTGTTTCTTAGTTTGGCTATAAGAGAGTTACTAATACCTGCTGCTTTACCTAAATCTTTCTTTTTCATATTTTTATCTATTAGTAGCTTCCAAAGCCTGTTGTAACATACGACCATAATTAGCCCACTTTTTCTAAAATTACATTTATAAAAAAATAATTACTATAATAGCATAAATAATTACACTATCGTGTATTTTTATACTTAAAAAGGGCAGCCTCTTATTAAGGAAGCTGCCCTTTTAGTATTTAAAATTCAGCTAATTTTAGATAGCAGTAAACTTGTAAGTAATAAAGCGCTTTAATGGCTGCTCAGGGCTTACCATTGGGTTGTGCTCTTTAAATTGCTCTAAGTGTGGAGCATCAGGGAAGAATTCAGGTTCAATAGCAAAGCCATCATGTGGGCCATAAACTTCACCATCATCACGAGCAATAGCTACATCAGGAGTGCCTTGGTTGATAGCATTGCCTGAATAGAACTGGAAGGCTGGGTAGTTAGTAAAGACTTCTAATTTAACTTGCTTACCCTCAACACTCTCACCAACGATGCTTACGCAAGGGATCTTGTCATTACCAAAGTCCTTGATAATGAAAGCATGGTCATAACCGCCAGTATACTTCATGTTCTCATCACCATCAAAGTCGCTGATGTTCTCCGCAAGCTTCTTTGGGGTGGTGAAGTTGAAGTTATCTACTTTGTCAGTACGCTTGGTAACATCGTAAACTTCGCCAGTCGGAATAGCGCGAGAGTCGATAACTAAGATCTGCTCAGAGTTAAATTGTGCAGTATGACCTAAGACCTTAGAGTGGTAACCATTTAAGTTGAAGTAAGAGTGGTTAGTAATACAAGCTGGACACTCTTGATCGCAGGTGGCTACATAATCAATGTTTAAAGCACCATCATCTTTTAAGGTAAAGGTGACAGTTAAATCAAAATTGCCAGGGAAGCCCTCATCGCCATCTGGAGAGTGGTGCTTGAGTACTAAGGTATTAGTAGTAGACTCTACTAAGACAAAGCGGCACTTATCAAAGCCAATGTCACCACCATGGAGTACTACATCCTTGCCTCCACCTACAGTGTAGGTCTTGCCATTTGCCTCAAAAGTGCCCTTATCAATACGGTTAGCATAGCGGCCAATGGTTGCGCCCATGTAGCAGTATTGCTTGTGATAGTCTGTTGGCTCTTTAGGAGCAATGATGACTTCACGGAGTTTGCCTTCACCTACAGGAACTTTAATAGAGTGGATAGTTGCGCCCCAGTCCATAACCATAACCTGCATGCCATTAGCATTGGTAAGGGTAAAGAGTTGAGGATTTTGTGGATAGATATCGCTCATAGTTGTCCTTAAAAGTTTGGTTGGGAGTAATGCCTGCTAAGGCAAACATAGACCTTAGTCTTATTATTTTAGCCCTAAAAACTACTAGATAGTGAAACAAAACTATAGGAAGTATGAAATTACATTTCGTGTCGGTGTTTTTGCCTGTATAATAGGCACGCGTTAAATGGCGAATTTTTAACGCCAAATTATGGATGTCTTACGTACGCTCTTAGTGATAGCAATTAAGGGTAAAACTCTTTGCAGCTTTTAGTTTTGCCCGTTGTAGTTTGTTGTTTGAGTTGGAAGCTATCGACCTTGTACCGAGTAAAGAGCGTGAGTGAAAGTTAGTGATTATTTATAGCAGAGGGCTCAGGAAAAGTGAGCTTACGGGCACGAATGAGGCGCTGTAGGGGCATTTTGTGAGCATTGGCGATTTTTGGTTAATGGTACAGCTACCAAAGTCAATTTTACGGTTGAATTAAAAAGAATAATGTCTGAATTGAAGAAAGAACAAGACATGCTTGAGAACGAGCAACTATCACACTCTATTGCCCAAAGTACTGGTGCCCAAGAGAGTTTACTATTACAAGGTGAAGACGACGAAGCTTTAGACACTGATTTTCCTTACGAGCAAGAAGAGGTAAGCTCTAATAAGCATAGCCCTTGGAATGAGGGTGATGCTGAAGAGTCTGCTTGTGAGCTTTTAGATAGCTCCGCTGATGAAAGTGAAGAGCACGCTCATGATGAGATTGAGGTCGCTTCTGCAGATGAATGCGCTGAAGAGTCAATAGTGACCTTTGATGGCTTAGGTTTAAGTGATGCTGTCTTAAAGGCCATTAAGCACGAGGGTTTTGAACAGCCAACTCCTATTCAGTTGCGCTCTATTCCTACCTTTTTAGAAGGCCATGACATGATTGGTCAGGCTCAAACTGGTACAGGTAAGACAGCTGCTTTTGCATTGCCAATTTTATCTAAGTTACCTAAGCGCCAAAAGAATATCTTTGCCTTAGTTTTAGAGCCAACACGTGAGCTTGCTTTACAAGTAGCAGAGTCTTTTTCACGTTTTGCTCACTATATCGATAACTTTAGAGTAGCTCCTATTTATGGTGGTGCCTCTTATGAAAGCCAGATCCGTAGCTTACGTCATGGCGCTCAGGTAGTGGTTGCTACCCCAGGTCGTTTAATCGACTTAATTGAAAAGGGTCGTTTAGACTTCTCAGAGGTACAGCACATTGTCATTGATGAGGCCGATGAGATGTTACGCATGGGCTTTATTGATGATGTTGACTGGATCTTAGATCAAGTGCCATCTGAGCATCAGACTGCCTTGTTCTCAGCTACCATGCCTCCAGTGATTCGTCGTATTGCCAAGGCTCATTTAGTTAATCCTCAAGAGGTGCGCATTGAGTCTCACACTACCACTGCTACTACTGTACGTCAGCGCTATTGGGTAGTCTCTGGTGTGCACAAGATCGATGCTATGACCCGTATGCTAGAGGTTGAGCCTTATGAGGCAGTGTTAGTGTTCGTCCGCACTAAGACTGATGCTGAGGACGTAGCTAATAAGTTAGCAGGTCGTGGTTTAGCTTGTGCTGCGTTACATGGTGATATTCCTCAGCGTCAGCGTGAAAAGATTGTAGAGCGCTTAAAGAACGGCTCTTTAGATATCATTATTGCTACTGACGTAGCTGCTCGTGGTTTAGATGTAGATCGTATTACTCACGTCTTTAACTACGATATTCCGTATGACGCAGAGTCTTATGTCCATCGTATTGGTCGTACTGGTCGTGCAGGACGCACTGGTGAAGCTATTTTATTTGTCTCTCCTCGCGAGCGTCGTGCCTTACGTCAAATTGAGCGTGTGACCCGTCAGCGCATTGAACCAATGCGTATGCCGACCGTAGCTGATGTGAATAAGCGTCGCTTAGAGAACTTCCGCAATCAAATCTTAGAGACCATTGAAGCAGGTGGCTTAGATGATTATTTAGAGGTCATTTCTGACATCTTGTCTGATGACTCTATTGAAGTTGAGGTTTTAGCTGCTGCTTTAGCTAAGATGGCTCAACGTGATGGCTCTTTATTATTAGATGAGTCTGCTCCTGAGCCTAAGATGCGTAGTTTTGATGAGCGTACTGAGCGTCGTCATGGTGGACCTTCTGCTGAGGCTGTGCCTTTACGTGATTTCCCAGAAATTGCTATGGTGCGCTATCGCTTAGCTGTAGGTCGTCGTGATAGTGTCAAGCCTGGTCAGATCGTGGGAGCTATTGCTAATGAAGCTAATATCGATAGCAAGTACATTGGTGAGATCTCCATTTACGATAGCTTCTCTACTGTAGACTTACCTGATGGTATGCCTCAAGAGACTATGGAGATTTTAGCCCATGCTCGTGTATGTGGCCGTTCTTTAGATTTACGTGTCTATACCCAAGAGCCTCCTGCACGTCGTGAGCGTAATTTCCGTGAGCGTCCTGAGCGCCGCCGTGTGGAGCATGAGCGTCGTCGTGAACGCGATGATGAATTTGCTTATATGGATGAAGGTGAGTATCGCCATGAAAAGGGTGATATCAACGGCAATAGTGTTAACTATCGTCCAAGCTCTAGTCGTGGAGGCAATAAGCGTGAGCGCTATTCCTCTCGTCCAAGCTTTGATGTTGGTGCGCCTAAGCGTCGCAGTTCTCCTAACAGCTCCCGTCCACGCCCTCGTTTAGGCGGTAGCTCGCGTCGCGGCTTCTAGCAAAAAAAGGCCCTTTCCTTTTGAGGTTAGGGCCTTTTTAATTGCGAGTTGGTTCGCAAATTTGGTGGGATTATATTGATAAATAGGTAAATAGTGATTAATCCTAAGATTGGTAATAAGCTTTGCAAAGGAGGGTGTTTCATGCCCGAGTCTAAAACTGCTCTTGTCAGCTCGCTCGTTAATTTTCTTAATTGTCCGTGCACCTATTTTGCCCCTATGATTGATGATCAACCTTTGGTTGATGCTTATCAAGAGGCTTTAGAGCAAAGTAAGAAGCAAGGAGATTTTGTTCCTGTTTTTGTAATCCCTTCTGAAACATTGCTTGAGACCTTGGTGATGAACTCAGATGAGAGCAATGAGGGTCAATATTATGAATTTGATAGTGCTAGTGTTGATGCTTATCGTCAAAATATGCTAGCAAATGATAGTTCTCATGGTGCTACTGCTTTGGGTGATTTAATTAATATTACTCAAGAGGTTTTAGAAGATCCTGCTGTCTTTGAGGACATGATCAATGAACCTGGTGGTACTGTTGAGCCTCATGATCGTCTCTTTACTTGGTGGGACTATGAGACCAATATGACTCATCATTTAGTTCTCGCTAAAATCCCTGTTAAACATGCATATGAGATCTTTGCTTATTTGCCTATGGGCGGTTGGAATGCTTGTCCTAGCAATGACAATCTCATTGCTATTTCGCGACTATGGCAAGAAAAATATGGAGCACTGCCAGCTGTCTTAAGCTGTGATTCTTTAGAGTATCAATTGCCTAAGAGCATTAGTGAGACTGATGCCAAGGATTTGGCTATTAAGCAATATGCTTTTTGTCCATCCTTAATTGAAGAGAGTGATGGTATTACCATCTCTTCTCATGCTCAGGCGTTAAAGTTATCTACAGTATGGTATTTTTGGTGGGATTAAGAAAAAAGGGCCGCAAGGGCCCTTTTTTCTTACTTAACGCGTGGTGGCTTTTTTACAAAGAACAAAAAGAGTACACCTACGGCAGAAATGACTAAGCCTACTTCATAAATGATGATATAAGAGCCACTTTCTGCAAGGGAAATAAGGCCGCCTCCTGCAATTTGTCCTGCTGTAGAGGCATTAATATAAAGAGAGGTTGCTTGGCCAGGGATGGTAGGTAAGAGCTCTTGGAAAAATACCATACCCATAGAGGCGACAAAGGCAATAAATAAGGCAGCAAAGAAAGAGCTTGCTAAGAGCTCATTAGAGGTACTTGCGTACATAAAAGCCCATAAGAAAGCTGGCATAGCCAAAGCTCCAACAATAACTACACTCTTAAGACCAAAAGCCTTGGATAATCGGGCAGCTAAGAACATGAGAGGAATCTCAATAAAAGCTGCCAGACCTAGCATATAACCAGGTAAGCCTTCTTCTAATTTTAGCTCTTGGGTAAGATATAAAGGCATAGTGGTGATATATGAAGAGAAGGCTGTAAATAAGAAAGCAATGGCTAAAAAGAGCATCATTACCGAGCGATTAGTCCACCACTTAATATGATTGTCCTTATTGGTAATGCTTTTATCTAAGACATTAGGCAAGAAGAAGAAGGAAGTTAGGCAGACAATGGCAAAGGTCACTGCGGTGACGATAAAGAGCATGTCAAAGCTATGGCCAATAGCAATAGCATAAGATAAAGGTGGTCCTACTACCCAAGATAAAGATGCCAAAGAGCGCAAGAAGGTAGCAAACATAATAGAGCCACCCATATATCTAATAGAGTACTCACGAGCTGAGGCAAAGATCTGCGGGAAAGATACAGGATAAGAGCCTAAAAAGAGCAGTCCTATAGTGCAAAGTACTATATAGCTCGGGTGCAAATAGAGCATAATTGAGCTGGCAATGCCAAAGATAGAGGATATGCAAATAATAGCAGGACGCTGTAAGCCCATATCTGAGAATTTGGCTACTGTCTGGACAATGACAATAGTAGCAATAGGCAAGAGAATAAAGAAGATCGATATTTGAAGCGGGCTAAAGTTTAGCTTAGTGTTAAAAAATAGTGAGAGAACAGGGTTAAACAGGGAACTTGCAGCCGAGACTAGGAGACACATGGCAATATAAGTTGCAGTGTTGCCTCTTTTATCGGCACCAAAAGTTTGCATAAAAGACCTCAAAGGTGAGCTTAGGCTCGTTGTGTTGCGCAGCAAATACAAAGCAAAAAAAGTAAGAGCAACTTGGCTACTAGTTTGCAATTACGGGGCATATTATCGCCAATTCTAGGGGCTTTGTGAGCTCTATTTAGTAAAAAAATTGAGCATAGCGCACAAGCTTGCAATGTCAGATGATGCAAAAGCGCCTCTCTTAGCTTATGCTTAGATAGAGAAAATGTGATGTGGTAGTTGGTTTCAGGCTACTCTCCCTCACAATTGCCCTTAGTAGGGCGCACTTTAGTTCAAGGAGAGCGGCATAACTTTGCCTCATGAAGGGCAAAGTGCCGAAGCAAGATTATGTCTAATAATACTCAAGCAACAGTTTTAAAGTTGCAACAAGCTGGTGTAGCCTTGCCATCAGGGGATCATATGGCCGCTATGGGCTTTGGTACTTGGGCTCTAACACCAGGCCAAGACACCTTTGAGGCTGTTAAATATGCTATCTGCAGTGGTTATCGCTTAATTGATTGTGCTGCCTTTTATGGCAATGAAGTTAGTGTAGGTCAGGCAATACAAGCGAGCTCAGTTCCTCGTGAGGAGCTCTTTATTACATCCAAGGTATGGATTGACTGCTTAGGTTATAACAAGACCATTGAGGCTTTTCATAAGTCATTGCGTGAGCTTAATTTAGAGTACTTGGATCTATATTTAATTCATTGGCCAGCTAGCCCTTATAAGCATCCTAATTGGGAGCACTTAAACCTAGAGACTTGGCGTGCCATGATCTCCTTATACCAAGAAGGTTTGATTCGTAATATTGGCGTCTCCAACTTTAAAGAGTTGCATTTAGGCGCATTAATGGAAACTCAGATTCATCCTTGTGTTAACCAAATTGAAGTCCATCCTGGCTATTCTCAACGTCGTCTCATTAAGTTTTGCCAAGAACATGGCATAGTAGTAGAAGGATGGAGTCCTTTTGGTAGAGGCAGAGTGCTCTCTAACAGTGTGGTTCTTGAGTTGGCAGCAAAATATCAGCGGTCTCCTGCCCAGATTTGCTTACGCTTTGCTCATCAATTAGGTGTCATTCCTTTACCTAAGTCAGGCAGTATGGATCGTATGAAGAGTAATTTGGAGATCTTTGACTTTGCCTTAAATGATGCGGACATGCTCTCTTTATTTGAGCTAGACACTACCAAAGTAGGTTTTTCAGGCGAGGATCCTGATTTATAAATTTCAATACAAGCTCAGCTTAATGATGAGTGGTTCTTTCTAAGATATGATCAAAAAATACCCAAGACGCGGTCTTGGGTATTTTTGATTTATTAGGCAATGCGCTTTAAGCGGGCCATATAAAAGCCATCAAAACCTGAAGATGGCAAGATAGTTTGCTCCTCTTCAAGGACAAAGCTCTCGGCATGCTTTTCAAGGAATGCTTTAACTTGCTCTTGGTTCTCACTAGGTAAGATAGAACAGGTAGAGTAAACAACCTTGCCGCCTACTTTAGCCATATGGCTATAGCGCTCTAAGATGTCTGCTTGTACTTTCTTAAGCTCAATTAAGCGAGGTTGGATATCTGCCCACTTAGAGTCTGCAGTACGGCGCAGTACACCTAAGCCTGAGCATGGAGCATCAATGAGCACGCGATCGGCATGATCATAAAGGCGCTTAATAACCTTGGTTGAGTCAATGGCGCGAGTATCAATGTTAAATGCACCTGCACGCTTGGCGCGCTTTTTTAAGTCCTCTAACTTCCAGCCCTCAATATCTAAGGCAATTAAGGTTCCTTTACCTTGCATTAAAGCTGCTAAGTGTAAGGTCTTACCACCAGAGCCTGCGCAAGTATCAATCACGCGCATACCTGGCTCCACCTCTAAAAATGGTGCAATTAATTGCGAGCCTGCATCTTGTTGCTCAAATAATCCTTCTTTAAAAGCTAGAGTTCTAAATAAGGCAGCATTGGAGGTAACCTCTAAGGCGCTATTAACACCCTTTACGGACTTGGTTACTACGCCCTCATCAGAGAGGCGACTAGCTAATTCATCACGTGTTACCTTTAAACTATTGGCGCGGATAAAGCGAGTGGCTGCCTCACCTAGAGCTTTACGCTCAGCAGGCCACTGCTCTTTGAGCTCACGAGAGCACAGCTCTTCTAACCAATAAGGGCAACCTTCATTTAATAAAGGATGCTCCTGAGCCTCATTAATACGCTTTTTTAATCCCTGGCGGTCAAAGCCTTCAGCATTGAGCTCAGGTAATGGCCATTGCTCATTAGCATAATAAGAGAGGATCAAGCGATTGACGTGACGTTCAAAGTCAGAAGGGCGCTTTAAACCTGCAATATGGGCAAAGTAAGATAAGCGTCGGAACATGGCGTTAATATGGCGAATAATAAAGCCTTGCTCTACAGCTGGGATTTTGACTTTAGCAAACCAGTAGGCATAAGACTTGTCTAAAGGCTTCTTATCTACTAAGGCTGAGGTCAAAATGCTTTGTACTAAGCGCAATTGGAAAGTTGTAAAGCCAGGTTGGTGTCTAACTTTATCTGGGGTAATTTCCTTGCGCTTAGGCATGCTAGTACGGATATTGCGCGCACCAGTGCTTTCTTTTTTATGACCCTCACGACGCTCGCTAAAGCGTGAGGCTCGCTCTTTGCCTTTGGCGGCAAAAGATGTGTTATCGCTATTTTCTTGAGCTACTTTTTGTCCGTCGCGGAAGACGCTGCGGATGCGTCCTTTTCCAGGGCGTTCAGACTTGTTAAAGTTAGCGGCGCGTGACTTGTCGCTAAATGAAGCGCTCTTTACACGCTTAGAAGTACTGGCATCAAATGGCATAGTAAATCGTAAATTCCTGACTCAAACAAACAATAAGAACGCCACATCAGAGCGCATTCTCGTTAGTTAGCATCCTTAAAGCGATTTAAATAAGAGGCGCTTTTGTTTAAAGGGTGCTAGGTTAAAATTAAGGCAACTTACTATTATATCACGAAAGCAAGAGCCTAATTCGCCTTGCCTATTATGCCGCGTGGCTCACAAACAAATAGTGCTTATATCTATATACTTATCTTCTACCACGGCTATATATAGGTTTATGCAGCAAAAAAATGTCATTTAGTGCTCTTGCACCTTAAGATTGATTAAGTATAGAGTATAATTTTGTGCTTTTAGTGGTGTGGTAACTGTCTGTGATGGTTTATTTTTCTTTATTAACGGGGGCTATATGTCAGAAGGCTTGCGACAGGATGCAGTAACAAGCGAAATCGTTACTTACATGAGACGCATGATAAGTTCTGGCAAGTGGAAAGTAGGTGAGAAGATCCCGTCAGAAAATCAACTGCGTGCTCGTCTCAATGTCTCACGTACCTCTTTGCGTAGCGCCATTATGCAATTGGCAGCATTAAATGTGCTCAAGGCTAAGCAAGGTATTGGTACTTTTGTTATATCAGAGCTTCATGATGAGGCTATCTTTGAAGAAACAGGCAAGAATATGGCGGTCAAAAAGGAGATCGTACAGATTCTTGAGTTCTTAAAGATCGTGGCTCCCACAGCTATCTTTTTAGAGATCAAAAAGTTCAATAAGTGCTTCAAAGGCTTAGAGCGTCAATTAAATCATGCTGTTGAAGCGCAGCGTTCGCTAGCTTATAGCGATCAAGCTGCTTTTTTACAGTCATGCTTTGAGTTTCATATTTTAATCTTTAACTCTATTGTTAATGAGTTTGTGCGCAATTCGGTAGTGGAGGCTATCTCTCGCCTACAAACATCAGTAGCAGCTTTACAGCCTACGATCTCCTCCCAGGTGATCTTAACTTTGCACACTAAGTTAATTAGTGCCATTGTCGATGAAGATGCTAAAAGAGCGTGTAGTGTTTTAAAAAAGCTCTATACCTATCTCACGGCTCATGATTATTTGCGCAATTTGAACTAATAGTAAAAAAGCTCCTCAATGAGGAGCTTTTTTCTTAGTTGTTGTTGTGATCAATGCCTGAGAGCTTATCAGCAGGAGTCCAGCACAAAGGCACAAAGACTTCCATAAAATATTTAACTTCAGGCAAGCGCTCACAATAGCCTAAGAGCACTTTATCTAAGGATTCTTTAACATGGGTAAACTCTTGATTGTTGAAGCGCAGCTCTTCATTTGATTTGATATAAGCGCTAATGCAGTCAGCTGCTTTAACTAAGTCCTTGAGAGTAGGATCAGTATTATCTTGGATCACAAGTTGAGCAAAGTCCTCGCGTAGCTCTAAAGGTAGAGTATTGAGACATTCAACTTCCGCTTGATGCTCAATGAGCTTATATTGACGGGTAAATTCAGGGTGATGGTACTTAGTCTTGCTATTGAGATCTTGGAGCTTGCTCTCAGATACCTCATGATATAAAGCCTTGACTGCTGCTTGGTTAGCATCAACATTACCGCCATAAAGTCGATTTTTGATAATGCAGAGCATGTGTGCTATTACTGCTGTTTGATGGCTATGCTCCGAGACATTTTCTTCTCTAAAGCTATACATTAAAGCCCAGCGCTTGATGAGCGACATACGCACAATCCAAGCTAAGAAAGTTGATTGCTTTATCATAAAAAAGCCCTCCTGATTAATATATAAATTATATCATATAATAAATATATCAATGCAAGAGGGATGGCTAAAAAATATCTAGGGAATCTCAGTTTTTAGAGATTATGCTCTTGTGATAAATAGCATCCTAAGACTTTCAGGTTAGAGGTATGTTCTTTAATGCGCAAGAGAATGTCCTGCATCAAAGGATTATTTAAGTTAGCTTCCACATCAGCAAAGAAGATTTCCTCCCAAGCATCGCGATTTTTAATCTCTAAAGGACGGGAATAGAGCTTGGTTAAGTTAATCTTGCTTGAGCTAAACTCATTGAGTACTCTCATTAAAGAGCCAGGAGTGTACTTCTTGGTGCTAAAGAGAATGGAGGTCTTAGCTGACATCGTGCTAGGTACATCAATTGGAGTCTTGCTTAAGATAATAAAGCGAGTGAAATTGTTCTTATTATTAGCAATATCACTTACTAAAGGATTGAGATCGTAATAGCGCGCTGCATGCTTAGAGCCTAAGGCAATAGCACTATGGTCTTGCTTGCTTGTTACTAAACTCATTGCTTCAGAAGAGGAATTGGTATAGACCACTTGAGCATGGCTTAAAAACTCTTTAATAAATTTCGAGCATTGCGCTACAGGCTGAGGATGTGAGTAGATAGTTTTAATAGAGCTAAAATCAAGAGCGTCATTTTCGCCATTAGGAGCAGGTCGGGTAGATAAGATAGAGTGATCGATAGGATAGAAGATCTCACCTACAATAGATGCTTCCATGTTTTGCATGGTATCTACAGCTTCGTTAATCGATCCTGAGTTGGAGTTTTCAATAGGCAATACACCATACTCGCAGCTACCATCTTCAACATGGGCGACAATTTCGTCAAAAGAGGCGCAAGAGATCTCTGTTAAGCGATCTTCATAATGCTCAAAATAGCGATGAGTAGCCAAATGTGAGTAAGTGCCCTTGGTGCCTAAATAAGCTACAGAGGTGGAACGCTTAAACTCTTTACCATTGATCTTATCGACAATATAGCTTTGCTCATAAGAGACAGTGTGTGCCATGATCTTCTCGTAGATCTCTCGTACCATGGCAGGAGAAAGGCCATTTTCTATGGCTTTGTCCATGAGAGTACGTATCTTTTGAGCTTCACGTCTTTTATCTACAATTCCTTGGTCATGATGTAGTTTATAGATAGCAACATCGCGCGCTACTGCTTGGCGAGCTTGTAGTAGTTGCATGATTTGGTTATCAATGTCGTCAATGGCGTCACGGCACTCGAGTAAATCGCGCATTTGTTCTCCTTGGGTGATTAAAAAAGCGATTAGCTTAGCTAATCGCTTTAATAATAGAAAACTTAGAGTGCAAACTCAATTATGAACGCGCTAGTGCACGGCATTGGATCCTTATTCACGCTTAGAGAGCAGACGTAAGATTTCAATATAAAGCCAGCAGATAGTTACTAATAATGAGAATGCACAGTAGTATTCAAAGTACTTTGGTAAGCCTTCATTAACACTTTGCTCAATCATGTCAAAATCAAGCACTAAGTTTAAAGCAGCAATAGTGCAGACTACCAAAGAGACAATGATAGAAAGGGCACCTGTGCTTGGTAATAAGTGCACATTAAAGAGAGATAAAACAAAGTTTAAGAGGTAGAGTACAGCAACACCTGCAGTAGCACCGATCACAATGCTACGGAAACGAGCAGTAGGTACAATAACCTTGAACTTCCATAAGGCTAACATGGACATGACTACGACAAAAGTAGACATTACAGCAGTAGCTACGATACCAGGATATTTAAGCTCGAAAGTCGCACTAATGCAGCCTAAAGCAACACCTTCACAAACTGCATAAGCAGGAGCAGTGTAGCTGGAATACTGTGGCTTAAAGATAGTAGCAACAGCAACAATTAAAGAAAGAATGATAGAGCCAAAGAGCAAGCCTTTTGGTAAAGCTCCAGTGGTAAAAATGGTGTTGATGCTATAGATCATACTAAAGTAGCCGATCACAAAAGTAATAGCTACTAAGAGAATAGACTTAGTAGTAGCACCAGATAAGGTAGCAACCTCACCTAAACCACCAAAGTTAAACTCACCAGCAGCAGCGCGATTTAATACGCCCATAGCTGGATTGGATGAAGACATAGAACACTCCTTAATAAATGGGTATTTCTTGGCAATTTTAGCAAAAATTAGCACTATTGCTAGTATCACTAAGCAAACATAGCCTTAACTTAGCTATGAGAATTTTTATTGGTCACTTGTGTTGGCAAAAATGTATTTTGTGAAGTAGGTATTATTTAGCTAGTATACTAGTTTACAAGTACTATGAGCTGCATTAATATGCTGTTTATCTCAGTAATATTAGGAGTTGCACATGGCAAAGGGTTTGTTATTAGCTGGCGAGCCAATGGGGTTATTAATCGCTCAAAGCGAAGGTTCTTTAGATAGCGTTGATGGCTACTCTTTAGCTGTAGCTGGTGCTGAGTTTAATGTAGCTACTGGCGCAGCCCGTTTAGGACATTATGTATCTTACTTAACTAAGCTAGGCGACGATCCTTTTGGTAAGCTCATTGCTCGTACCTTACGTAACAATAAGATTGATGATAACAATGTGCTTTATACCAACGAGCGTACTACAGGCTTTATGTTAAAGAGCAAGGTTACCAAAGGCGATCCTGAGATCTTCTACTTTAGAAAGGGCTCTGCTGCCTCTACTTTAAGTGCTGCTGATGTAGAGAACGTCGACTTTAGCAAGTTCTCTCATATTCACTTAACAGGCATTTTTCCTGCTTTGACCGACTCTACTCGTGAGGCTATGATGAGCTTAATTAAAAAAGCTCGTCAAGCTGGCTTGTTTATCTCCTTTGATCCTAACTTGCGCCCACAATTATGGCCTTCTACAGAGGTCATGGTTAAGACCTTAAATGAGTTAGCTACTTACGCTGATTTAGTTTTGCCTGGCTGTGGCGAGGGCAAGATCTTATGTGGCAGCGAAGATCCAAGCAAGATTAACGATTTTTATATTTCCTTGGGCGCTAAGATGGTAGTTACCAAATTAGGTCCTGACGGCGCCTTAGTCCGTGATGGCGACAAGGAATTTACTGTGCCTGGCTTTATTATAGATAAGGTAGTCGACACTGTAGGTGCAGGCGATGGCTTTGCTTGTGGTGTTATTACCTCATTAATGGAAGGTCTGTCATTAGATAAGGCTGCTGAGCGTGGCTGTGCTATTGGTGCTATACAATGTACCTTTGCAGGTGATAACGAGGGCTTGCCAACTCCTGAGCTCTTACAGAACTTTATGGATAACCATAAGCGCGTCGCTTTGTAATTTTTTGCAATTAGCAACTATCTTGTAGCCCCCAGTGCTATATTAAACAAGAGCCTAGATTACTTCTTAGTTTTCATTTCGAGGATTTTTGAATGTCTGATATTTTTGAGCGTATTGGCCAATATGGCATTGTCCCTCTCGTAACCTTAGACGATCCTAACGATGCAGTACCATTAGCCCGTGCTTTAGTCGCAGGTGGTCTTCCTATTGCTGAGGTAACTTTCCGTACTGCTGCAGGTGGTGAGTCCATTAAGCGTATGGCTAAGGAAGTTCCAGAGATTATTGTAGGCTCAGGCACAGTACATACTGTAGATCAGGCTAAAGAGACTGTAGATAATGGTGGTAAGTTCGTTATCACTCCAGGCTTTAATGCTAAGGTAGTTGAGTGGTGTGTTAACAACAATGTTCCTGTATGCCCAGGTACTGTTGTGCCATCTGATATCGAAGAAGCTATGAACTATGGCTTAAAGGTTGTTAAGTTCTTCCCAGCTGAGGCCTATGGCGGTATTACTACCTTAAAGGCTTTAGCAGGTCCTTTTAGCAATATGAAGTTTGTACCAACTGGCGGTGTGGGTTTAAACAACCTTACTGATTACTTAGATCTACCTAATGTAGCAGCAGTTGGTGGTAGCTTTGTCCCTCCTCCAAAGATGGTTAAAGAAAAGGATTGGGATGGTGTAGTTAAGGCTTGCCAAAGCATCAACGAGAAGGTCTTTGACTTTAGCGTAGGTCATGTAGGTATTAATGCTAATACCCAAGATAATGCTAATACTATTACCGATCGTATTATTGAGCTCTTCAATACCGATAAGCGTGAGACTCCTCTTGCTTACTTCAGTGGCAATTTAGTTGAGGTTATGAAAGTGCCATTTGTTGGTACTCATGGTCACATCTGCATCGATACCCGCGACTTAAAGCGTGCTATGGCTATGTTAAAGCGCAAGGGTGTAGAGTTTGATGAGGATAATTCTTTCTATGATGCTAAGGGCAATTTAGTTACTGCTTACATGAAGGAAGAGATTGGAGGCTTTGCCCTCCATATCCGTCAGCGCCCAAAGGTTAAGTAAGATTCTAGCTCGTTAATCTTTAACAAAAGATAAGCCCTCTTAGTGTCATACTAAGAGGGCTTTTGCGTTAATATAGCTAAAATTTTTTATATAAGGATAAGGATTACTATGTGTGATTTGAGTTGGCATGATTTGTTAGGTCCGTTAAAGCAAGAGCCTTACTTTACAAATGCACTAGCTGCTTATGATAGAGATGTCTCTTCTGGTATTGTGTGTTATCCCCCTCGTGCTGAGATCTTTAATGCCTTTAAGCTAACACCTTTTAATCAGCTAAAAGTAGTGATTATTGGTCAAGATCCTTACCATCAAGTAGGGCAGGCTATGGGATTGTCTTTTTCTGTCAAGCCAGGAGTAAAAGTCCCTCCTTCTTTAGTTAATATCTACAAAGAGTTAAGCAACGATATTCCAGGTTTTGTGCCACCGAATCATGGCACTTTAACTACTTGGGCTCAGCAAGGTGTTTTGATGCTCAATAGTATTTTGACTGTGCAAGATAGCCATCCTCTTTCTCATAGCAAAGTCGGCTGGGATGAGTTTACCTCTAAGGTTATTGAGCAAATTAACCTACATAGCTCTCACGTGGTTTATATGCTCTGGGGCGCTAAGGCTAAGGCTAAGTGTCGTATTGTAGATAGAAACAATAACTTAATCTTAGAAGCAGCTCATCCAAGTCCTTTGTCTGCCTATAACGGATTTTTTGGCTGCCATCACTTCTCTAAGGCTAATGAGTACTTAATAGCTCAAGGTAAAGAACCTATTAATTGGCTTTTACCTGACTATTAAGTAAAGCTAGCAGCTTATTGGCAATACGCTGTAAGCCTTGACCGTCATAAATAGCTTTACAATGGTCAGAATAGTACTGGCCATTATGTAAAAGTTCACTAAAAGCGACAGATAGAGCCTTACTGTCATTAAGTTGTTCTAAAGATATACTGAGACCTAAATGGAAGCGCTCGACAATCTCACTAGCGCCAGCTTGATTATCTGCAATCTCTACGCCCAAGGTAGGGATAGCAGCAGCAATGCGCTCACGGAACATGCCACCATAAGCACCTAAGGCAATGTCATGCCTAAATAGTAAATCAGCTACATCATTGCAATGAGCAATGAGTTCCATACGATCTTGATAAGGAGTAGGTATATTAGCTAAGAGCTCTTTAAGAGCTGCAAAGTCCTTATTTGCTGCACCTGAGAGTACCGTAAAGTGGTATTGCTCATATAAGTGGGCAGAGATAATAGTCTTACAGCTCTTAAGGCAGGCACTTACAGGATCTGCGCCACCAAAGTTAACTAAGATCCTAGCTATAGGAACTGCGGCACTATCTAGACTAGTGCAAGTGCAAGAAGTTTGTAAGGTGCGGGCGCATAAAGGGCCATGATGCGCTCCACAAGTACAAAGACTGTGATAATCAGGACGGAAGTTTTGCAAATAAAAGCGCTCTAAGGTTAGAGAATAGGGGGCACCTAGGAGCAATTGACAACCTTGAGGGCATAGTTTTTGATACTGCTCCTGACGGGTAATCAGAGTTTGATCTAGCAAAATATGGCAGCTATGCTCACGATTGCACAGATCGTCTATTACCATGATTTTGGCGCTGTCATAGAGCTCTTGCTCAAAGCTTTTATCAATGGCGTAATCATCAATGATAAAGAGTTGATCAAGACGCTGTTGTGCTTTGAGAAATTGGAGATGACAAAGTATGTCCTCTTTAGTGGCAAAGTTTTGGACTTGATCATATTCACCACATAAAGGACGTAAGGCCTCGTCAAAGGCATAGACATACAAAGTCAAATAAGCCTGCTCTTTAATCTTAGGTAAGAGCGGCTTGATTCTCATTAAATGACCTGTGCCAATAGTTTGGTTGGCTCTAACAATAACACCAATATGTGGTAGCTTACTTCTATCCATGAATACCTCTTAGTCGTAGTTAAGCTTAGCAATAGCTTGAGCTAAGATCACGGCATAATCCCAGTCCTCAGGAGTATCAATGTCAATGACACGATAGCGAGGCATTTCATAAAGACGGGTGATAAATTTAGAGCTGTCGACTTGTCCTTGCTCACTAGTGCTCATGCCTTCATACTCTGTATAGGCAATAGACTTAAAGTAGAACTGACCTGCATCTTGATAGGCTTTTGGCAGATCTTGCGAACGCATAGGAATACATTCAGGCATCACAGGAGTAGGGTGCTTGTTCTCGTCTAAATAGAAGCTGCGCTGGAAAGGAAAAGGCATTTCACAGCCTGAGAAGATATAGTCAGCCTGATCTTTGACAAAGATATCATAGGCAGCTTTTAAATGTTTAGGGGTAAGCAAAGGTGCTGTTGCATAAATGGTGCATACACCATCATACTCATGACCTAAAGCGCGCATCTTATAGTAAGCATCACTTGCTACAGGACCAGTGCCTGTAAAATCATTAGAGAGCTCAGCATCGCGCATGAAAGGAACTGATGCTCCATAGTTACGAGCAACAGTAGCAATTTCCTCGTCATCAGTAGAGACAATAATGTCGCTAAAGATGCCTGATTGCTTAGCTGTTTCAATGGTATAGGCAATTAAAGGCTTACCTAAGAAATCTTTAATATTTTTGTGAGGAATACGCTTGGAACCACCACGGGCAGGAATAACAGCTAGTAATTTAGGCATAACACAGTCCTAAACAAAAAAGCGCTCTCTGGTGAGAGCGCATAAGATTATTGTGAGAGCTTGTCTAAAGCAGAGGCAATTATAGAGGCAACCATACTCTGGTCAACACGATTGACCTTGGTGTGTAAAGGAATAGTAAGAGTATGGGCATAGAAGTATTCAGCACCTGCTAAGTATTCTGGATACTTTTGCTTTTGATAATATGGCTGACGATAGATAGGGATATAGTGGATTTGTGCTCCTACACCTTTTTGTCTTAAGGTATTGTAAATCTCATCGCGGTGCTCGACTTGTATTTGGTAAAGGTGCCATGAACTCTCAAAGCCTTCTTTATCACTTACTGGGAGCTTAATAATGCTGCTATCTAAAATCTCTTCATAGTCTTTAGCTAATTGACGACGCTTGGTAATAAATTGGTCAAGCTTGGTCATCTGTGAAACACCTAAAGCGGCTTGAAGATCTGACATACGGTAGTTATAGCCTAAAGCAATTTGCTCATAGTAATAAGCAGGCATGTTAGGTTGCTCCATGAGTGCAGTATCATGGGTAATGCCATGGGCATGCAATAGACGGATCTTAGAGGCTAACTTTTCATTATCTGTTAGGCAAGCTCCACCTTCGGCAGTGGTAATGATCTTAACAGGGTGGAAGGAGAAGACTACTACGTCAGAGTAAATGCTCTTGCCAATGAATTTGCCCTCGTAGGTAGCGCCAAGAGCGTGTGATGCATCTTCTACTAAATAAAAGCCATATTCTTGCTTTAAGCGATAGAGCTCTTTTAAGTCACAAGGACGACCAGAGAGGTGAACTGCAACTACAGCCTTTGGCAAAGGTTTATTATGAGCACGGGCATCTTGTAACATAAGTTCTAACTTAGCAGTATCAAGATTGCCAGTATGGGCATCAACATCAATAAAACGAACTGTAGCTCCGCAATAGCGCGCACAGTTAGCTGAGGCTACAAAGCTTACAGCACTGACCCAGACCTCATCTTGAGGTCCTACTTCCATAGCCATCATGCATAAATGCAAGGCAGCAGTGGCATTAGAGGTGGCAATAGCATAATTGGCATCTGTATAGCCACATAAGCAATCTTCAAACTCAGAAACTTTAGGGCCGCAGGTTAAAAAGTCAGAGCGCAGCACTTGCTCTACGGCTTGAATATCATCTTCGTCTATGCATTGGGTGCTATAGGGAATCATAGAGGCAATCCTTACAGTTTAAGAAAGAAAAAAGGGTCAACGAGCTTCGCTGACCCCTTTGAGAAATGGGAGCTTATTAGACGTGCTTATTAAGCTCTACTAACTCTTCAATGCTTAAGAAGTGAGGGTTGTTAAGGGAGTTGTACTCAAAGTTTGGCTCCACTAACTTACCTTGCTCTCCTAAAGCGGTGGTGGTGTAATCTTGGTTGGCATTAGCAAAGGTGATTGATGGCTTGATGATAAAGAAGTTATCAAACTCTAAAGTATGCTGGAAGTCATCACGTGGGCACATAACCTCATGAATCTTCTCACCAGGACGAATACCAATAATAGTTTGCTTGAGCTCAGGAGCCATAGCGCTAGCTAAGTCAACAATACGGATAGATGGGATCTTTGGTACAAAGACTTCACCACCGTGCATACGTACTAAGTTGTTTAATACAAATTGTACGCCCTGATCTAAGGTGATCCAAAAGCGAGTCATCTCAGCGTCAGTAATAGGTAACTCTTGAGCACCATTGGCAATTAAGTTTCTAAAGAAAGGAACTACAGAGCCACGAGAACCTGCAACGTTGCCATAACGTACAACAGAGAACTTTAAGTCGCGATCTCCTACTAAGTTGTTACCTGCAACGAAGATCTTGTCAGAGCACAACTTGGTAGCACCATAAAGGTTAATAGGGTTAGCAGCCTTGTCTGTAGAAAGAGCAATAACACGCTGTACTTTGGTATATAAGGAGGCTTCAATAATGTTCTCAGCACCAATGATATTGGTCTTGATGCACTCCATTGGATTGTACTCAGCTGCAGGAACTTGCTTAATAGCAGCAGCGTGAATAACAATATCGACACCTCTAAAGGCTAAATAAAGACGCTCTTTATCACGTACGTCGCCAATGAAGAAACGTAAGCGGCTCTCGTTTTTGAACATTTGCTGCATTTCAAATTGCTTGAGCTCATCACGAGAGTAAACAATCACCTTTTTAACTGGATAACGATCTAAGATAGTGCGGATAAACTTCTTGCCAAAAGAGCCAGTACCGCCTGTGACTAAAATGGTTTTATCCTTTAAAAACTCGGTAATTTTGGATTCAATGTCTAACATCTTACGTCCCAATTTAAAAAAATCTAACTTAGTTTAAAGAACGTCATCTAAGGCGCCTTCATAATATTAGTAGCGCGGAAACCCCTGTCTTTAGACAGGGGAGGAAGCGCACTCCTTTTTGATTACAGTTAGGAGAGTAGTGTCTCCAAAAGTTCTTATTGCTGAGCAGATAAGTTGTATTTCTTCATCTTTTCAATAAGTGTAGTACGGCGCAAACCTAAGGTCTCAGCTGCTTTAGCTACAACACTATTGGTTTGCTCTAAAGCCTGCTTAATCATAGAAATTTCAATTTCTGTAATCATAGACTTTAAGTTAATGCCATCTGGGCTTAAGCGAGGCACAAAGGCCTGAGCCATCTCATCCTCATCGCGAATTACAGGCAGGTCAGGAAGCTTGGCTTTACTCTTACCAAAAGCATTAGGATCGCCTGAGACTAAAGTATCGTCAAGATCCATGTCGTCAAAGTTATCGTCAACAGTGTCAAAGTCTTCATTACAGGTGAAAGCTTCTAAAAGAGCTTCACGTTCGGCAATTGGATCATTAGCTACGACATCACCTCGATACTTAGCAGGAAGATCAGAGATATCAACTACTTCGTTAGGGTGCAAAATCAGTAGGCGCTCTACCAAGTTGGAGAGCTCACGGACATTACCCTTCCACTCATTTTGCATCAAGGTCAGCATAGCTCTTTGTGTAAAGCGAATAGTAGTATGCTGATCCTTGCCATGACGGTTGACTAATTCTTGAATTAAGATTGGAATGTCATCAGTACGTTCACGTAATGGTGGAGTTTCAATTGGGAAAACATTTAAGCGATAGAACAAGTCTTCACGGAAGCGGTTTTCTGCCACCATTTGTTCAAGATTTTGATGAGTGGCAGCGATGACGCGTACGTTGGCATTGAGAATCTTATTGGAACCGACACGAGTGAACTTACGTTCTTGGAGCACACGTAAGAGCTTAACTTGCATCTGAAAAGGCATATCGCCAATTTCATCTAAGAATAGGGTACCACCTTCAGCTAATTCAAAACGACCTTCGCGTGAGGCAAAAGCACCTGTAAAGGCTCCTTTTTCGTGACCAAAGAGCTCAGACTCTAAAAGCTCCCCAGGAATAGCTCCACAGTTAACTGGGACAAAAGGCTTTTTGCTACGGTTGGACAAATCATGAATTGCGCGTGCAACTACTTCTTTACCTGTACCTGACTCACCTAAAATCAAGACATTGGCATCAGTAGGAGCTACTTGCTCAATTAAACGACGTACTAAGCAAATGGCATCGCCACGTCCGACTAGACGCTTAATGAGCGCACCTCTTTTACCATCAGATCGTCCAGAAAGGCGACTCATGGTCTTAAAAGATTGGCTATAGTGAAGGAGTTGGACTAACTCATCATAGCTTGGCTCTTGAGATAGACGGCCAATGTAGTTAGCGTCTTCCTTGCCTGAGGGAATGAACTCATCGTCGCAAATAATAAATGCAGTGCGAGGATACTTAGGTAAGACCTTGCTGATGCTATCTTTACCATCAAGGTTACCTAAAATACATGCATCAATTTGATCCGAAGAGGAATCTAAATAAGAGAGACAATCTTCGATTTCGCCTGTTTGGGTAGCTGCACCTAAGAAAGTAAAAATAGTTTCTAGAGCCTGGCGTTTATCTTGATCGTGCTCAATAATCAGAACATTTCCAGAAAACTGCATATTCCTGCCTTATATATAGAGGCTATAGCTAAGCTATAGCCGGTATATGAGCTAAGCCTAAGGGTCTAAAACTTAGCCTGTATGCGCATTTGATTGTAGTAAAAGCCTCTATCTCTCTCCTGAGACCTATGCGGGCAAAGCAAGAGGCCGTGGTCACAAACTTTTTGTGTAATTTCCACCATGCTAATGATACGCTCTTTTTGTCCATATTTGGCAAAATTTTGACGGCGTGTCAAAAGTTATTTTTAGTATTGTGAACTAGCATACCAGTCATGCATTAAGCTTTGTTTTTTATAGAAAAATAGATCAATGAGCTAAATAAGGGATATTTGAGTATTTTTAGGTTGTGTAATTAATATCTATGTCTATATCTAGAGATAAAAGTTGGGACACTTAAATTAGATGTCATACCACTAGGCTAACATGCTACTAAGATCACAAAGATAGTTAAGTTTGTGTAAAGCTTTAATGATGATTTGCACACAATATATTTAAAGATTGCTTGAGCGTTTATAAGTGACTTAATTTCGGCAATAGCAACAATAACACTGATAAATAAAGCTTTTTAGAGCGTGGCACAGTGCTTGCTAAAAAGTAAAAAAGTCATAATTTTTTGTCACTAATTTGGCAAAAGGTTAAAGCGAAGGTATCTGCCATAGATTAGATTTGGTGTTATCTGATTTATGGCAGAGACCTATGTGATGTTGCTAATAGTTTTTCAGGTGCGCTCATGGATTTCACTTCTGGTCATATCCAAAAGGCCCAAGCTGACTTGGGCTTGCTTGCAGATACCCGTGGTTTAGACAAACTGCGTGCTATGGGTAATGGATCTAATAAGGAAAAAGCCCAAGCATTGTACATGGCAGCTCAACAATTTGAGTCCTTACTGATGCAGTATTGGGTAGATGGCATGCGTGCTACCAATGATGAGCTAAACCCTGACTCTCCTTTAAAGAGTAAGTACTCTGGCTTTTTTGATGACATGCTCTCGCAACAGCAAGTAGGTGCCATGGTTAATGGCAATGGTACGGGTACCTCTTCTATTAATAAAAGCTCGATTTCCTACCTCATTACTAAGCAATTTGCTCGTACTTTAGGCGATGAGGGCAAGGCTCTGATGGCTGAACTTGAGGGCCGTCCTTATGATCCAAATAGCACTCATAGTCAAGATGTCACCTCTTTGAACAAAGAGAGCTCCAAGTTCTATGAATTGTCAAAAAATGACAATATTGTGGCTGTTTTGCAGCGTCAGCGCCCTTCCAAGCTCTATGAGGATGCTACTAAGAAACAAGGTCAGGCATCGATTAGCAATCTTAATGAACTGTATGCTTCCTTACCTGATGCTAAGGAAATGCGCAATTTCAATTCTCCAGAAGACTTTGTGGAGAAGATGATGCCATATGCCGTCAAGGCGGTAGAGGGCTTGGGTATGAACCCATTGGTTTTAGTAGCTCAGGCTGCTTTGGAAACTGGTTGGGGTAAGCATGTGCCATCAGGCAATAATTACTATGGTATTAAGGCTGGTAAGTCTTGGACTGGTCTTACCCAAGATATGGACTCTCCAGAGTTTGAAAATGGTGCCATGGTAACAAGAAACTCTCGCTTTAGAGCTTATCCATCTGTCTTAGAGAGCATGAAAGACTATGTCTCTTTAATCACTGGCAATGATCGCTACGCTAAAGCGGCAGGAAAAAGTTTTGATCCTGATAGCTATTTTGATGAAATTCAAAATGCAGGCTATGCCACTGATCCGCAGTATGCAGCCAAACTTAAAAATATTACTCGCCAAATTGCATTTATGGCATACAAATAGCATTAACAGAATTATCAAGATTTATTAGCGGCAATGAACAGGCGCTAAGTTGTAGGAAGTAAGGATATGCTCGATTTGTTACAGACTGGTAAGTATGGTGTTCTTACCAACCAAAAGCTTTTAAACACCACCTCCAACAATATTACTAATGTCAATACTCAAGGCTACACCCGTCAAGAGACTGTGGTGTATACCAGTGCTATTGATTGGGGTATTGGCAGCACTGTAACACGTCGTCTTTATGATAAGTACGTCCAGCGTGAGCTATTTCGCGATCAGGGTAATGTAGGCTTCTACGATTCTTATGCTTCTGGTTTAAATACTGTAGATAAGCTCTTATCTAGCAAAGATACTTCCATTACTGAAAAGCTCAACAGCCTGTTCTCCTCTATGGAAGAAGCAGTTCAAAATGCTACTTCCGTATCTAATCGTCGCGAGCTCCTTGCCCAGTTCCAAACCTTGACTGATCGTTACCACACTCTTAATTACAACATTAAGAATGAGCTTAACGATATCAATAACAAGGTTTCTGATGCTGCTGCAACTATTAATGACTTAGTTCAGGGCCTCTATGAAGTTAACCGTCATGTTCGTAACTTAGGTGCTAATATCACCAAATCTGACGTAGGTTTACAGCTTTTAGATAAGCGTGATCAGTTAGTCAACGAATTATCTTCTTATGTAGATATCAACGTTACTACTGAATCTGACGGTTCTTGGAGTCTTTACTTAGGTAATGGTCAATTATTAGTTAATGGCGATACTTATGGCACCTTAAAGGTCAACGAGAAGACTGGTGATCAAAGCCGTAAAGAGATCAGCTTATACTTCAATAACACTGCTACCAAGAGTGAAATCCAAATCGGTCACGATGGCTGGGGTGGTAAGTTAGGCGGTCTGTTAGCTGCCTCCGATGAGATGCGTCAGTCCATGCGTGAGCTTGGCCAAAGTGCCATTGCTTTTGCTGATGCTATGAACGTTCAAAACAAGGGTGGTATCACCTTAGGAAACGTAGCAGGTAAGGACTTAATCACTATTCCTGAAGTTAAGGGCATGGCCTCTAAAAGCGGCTTCAACATGACCTTAACATTCAACCCTGGCGAAGGTTCTGACGTTCGCAGCGATGACTACTTCGTCCGTTTCGACAACACTGATCCTCAAAACCCAGTGCCTGTTGTCTACACTATTGATGGCAATGGTCGTGAGACCAAACTTTCTGATGCTGAAGTTAAGGTTAGTAAAGATAAGAATGGTAATTTAGAGCTCAAGTTAGAGGGCCATGGTATTACCTTATCTTTTGGTAAGACATTAAATGAATTAGCTCAGGCTGATGTAAATTTCCATGCTCAGCCAACTATCAATGCAGCTTTTGATATCAAGTGCAATATTTCCAAGCCTGAGGATTTTGCTTTTGCCTCTGCCATTCGTGTTAATGGTAATAAGCACGCAGGTAATGCTGTTCCATCTTTAGTAGGTGTAACTCAAACTGGCACTTCCAAGAACGATAAAGATTTTGGTCTCTACATTGATCCTGCTACAGGTAAGCCTGCTTTTACTGACAATGCTCCAAACTACATTGAGTATCAAGAAGATGGTAATGGTGGTGGTCAATATGTTATTTACCACAAGGACGATAAAGGAAATACTACTAAGTTAGGTACTGCTCCTGCTGATTGCAATGGTAAGAATATCTTTGCTAACACTAAGTGGGATAATGATGCTGCTGCAAAGAAAGATGCTGGCTATCCAAACTATGAAGTTAACTTCATTGGTACTGTAAAGAATCAGTCTAGCTTTAACATTGAAATCAATACTGATGGCTACAACGATAACTCCAATGGCAACTTATTAGCTGGACTCAAGCAAGAGGAGCTGGTATTTAGTGCCGAGGGTATCAAGGTTTCCTTTACTGAAGACTATGCTGACTTAACTGCAGCTGTTGGTTCAGCTGTAATGTCTGCATCTACTGACTTACGTGCTGCTACTGCTAAGTGCGAGCAAAGCCAGAATTTATTCTCCTCTACTGCAGGTGTAAACCTCGATGAGGAAGCTGCCAATTTAATTCGTTACCAACAGGCATACAGCGCTTGCGCTCGTATCATCAATGCCTCTCAGACTATTTTTGACGCTCTTATGAGTGCTATCTAATTAGGAGAAAACTATGCGTGTTTCAACCTCAATGCAGTATCGCAATCATTTGAGCTATTTACAGTCTGCTAACTCTAAGGTAGAACTGGCCTCTCAGCGATACAATACAGGTAAGCTTTTCCAAACTGCTGGTGAAAACCCAGGTGGTATGTCTGCTAGCATGAAGTATGAGTCTGATATTGCCTCATACTATCAGTATGGCCTCAATGCCAAGATCGTATCTGACACCCTTTCTCAAGAAGAAACTGCTTTAGGTCAGATCTATGAGACCATGTCTAGCATCCAGACACGTTTAATTCAGGCAGTTAACGGTACTTTAGATGATGGTTCGCGTGCAGCTTTAGCTGAGGATATTAAGCAAGCGCAAGCTCAGTTATTCAACACTATGAACACCAAGAATGCTGAGGGTGAGTTTATCTTCTCTGGCACTCAGTCTGCTATTCCTACTTTTAAGCTCACCTCTGATGGTAAGTACATTTGCCAAGCTGATGGTGGTTCTAAGTCGGTGAACGTTTCTCCAAATTTAACTGTGCAAAGTAATGACAGCGGCTTAAATATCTTTGAGAATGTTCACTTAGCTAATGACTTCTCTGCTAAGAAGACAGCTGGTAATAATGACTATCAAAGCTCCATTAGTGACTATGATCAGTTCAATGCCTTATACAATAAGTATTTCAATCCTGGCGTGAATGGAAAGGTTGCTGATCCTAAGGATAATACTTTAAAGATTGAAGTTAAGGCTGATAGCAAGTTTGACCTTAAGGACTCTAAGGGCAATACTATCTCCAGCGGTGAAGTCAAAGATGGCAAGATCATCGTTGAGGGTATGGAGTTTGTTGTTCCTAATGGCACTCCAGCTAATGGTGATATTATTGAGATTAAGCTTGAGCAGCCTAAGTCTGACAATATCTTAAATCAGTTATCTGATGTTATTAAGGCCTTAAATACTCCATTAGATCAGGATCCTGATGCTAAGGCAGCTGTAACTCGTCAAATCGTTAAGATGCAAGAGAACCTCAACATTGCTAAGAAGCAAGTTGATACTTATCGTGGTTTAGTTGGTGCTCGCGGTGCTAATATCGACGATATTATCAAGTCTAACGAGTCTTTATATGACATCAAAAAAGAGGCTAATGCTAATGTCTCTGAGATTGATGCTTTCACCGCTGTATCTGACTTATTAGTTACCCAAAATGCTTTACAGGTAGCTCAGCAGTCCTACAATATCGTTCACTCCACCAGCTTATTTGATTTTATGCGCTAGTTGTTGGAGTTAGTGATGAAAAAGGCGATCTTTTGCATAGAGATCGCCTTTTTTAATGGTAAGTTTTAAAAATATCTATGTATGGCTTGCTTGTGTTTTGCTATGATGCCAAACTAAGTTAAGAGCCGTTTTAGGTAAGCATGGCAGTAAGTAGGCGAAATAGATGCCATATTGTAGGGCATATCTGAGTGACTATTTCGGTTGTGAGATTGGTGCTGTCAAATTAATGAAGCAAGATTTCACCTAAGCTAGACAATGTGTCTAGATGTGTATTTGTGATCAATGTGGAAAGTTATTGATATTACTCTAAAGTAAATTTCAATAATTGCCATTTTAAGCCGTTAAAGATTAATAGCATAAGAGACAAATCACTGCTCTTTCTTGATAGTGGTCATCTATTTTCCTAAGTTCGGTAGAGACCTCTATTAAGACCTTATGCCTTATTGCAATAGCTTTATCTATTGCATAAATCAGGGCAGTTAAAGATCATACCTTGTACTGTACTGTGTTCTATATTAGTTACCAAAATTATAGTTTTTAGGTGGCTAATGCTAATCACAGCACTTGTAATGGTAGGTTAATGCTAATGCCACAACCCCCGTTCTTCTATGGGTAAATTAGTTAGAATCCTGGGTAGGCTCCAGTGGGCTTATCAGTTTGGGGAAAGGCTTAATGAAAACTCAAACTTCTTTAGTTTAAGAAGGACTTTTTAACTTACATAAAAGGCACATTGGCAAATTATTCTTTTACTGTCATGATTAAAGTGCATATTTACCTACTTTAGGTAAGAGGACTCGAACATGGATTTTTCAAGTGTAGTAAAGGCAGATAGGGATTTAAGTATCAGCAAGAGTAAGGATGCTAATGCTCCTTACCGAACCTTATTTGGTGCATCTGTAACATCAGCTTCGAGTAGTGCGGTTGATGATAGTAAGCAAGATGTAAAGACTAATCAAGAAGGTGTAGTAAGCAAGCTCAATGAAAAGAACTCTTGGAATAAAGAGTCTTTTACCTCGCAAGCTTCAATTCAAAAGTCGACTCTCGTTAAAGACAGCGAGAATGTAGAAGAGTTGCGCAAAGAGCGTGATAAGCGTAATGAAGAGGAAAAAGAGCGCCGTCTTGAAGAAGCCCACAACAAGGCCAAAGAGGTGATTGATAGCCTTAATCAAAAGCAATTGGCTCTCCAGTTTGCTACCTCTGAGGATTTTGATGATACTAGAGTGATCAATGTGGTTGATGCTAAGTCTAAAGAAGTGATTCGTCAGATCCCATCAGATGAGTTCTTGCGTATTGCGCAGAGCATTAAAAATTATGAGCAGCGCTTAGCTCATGATGATATGGTAGGTGATCCATCCTTGAAGGCTAAGGGCGTTGATCCTACAGGTGTTAATGAAAGCTTACGTGGAGTAGTCTTTGATACTATTGCTTAATAATGAGGCCTTATTAGTTTGATGCTAATAAGGCCTTTGTTTTGCTAAGAAGGCTTACGCCGAGTGCTGTATCTGTGCTATATTATTCAGGATATATTCACGATTTCTAGCCTCAAAACGGGCTTTAATTTAAGCTTGTTCAGACAAGCATGTAGTAGTAATTTGCCATAAGCTATTTAGATAATAGTTTTTGCGGACTGAATTAAAGGAGAAAGACATGTACGGACGTAACCTTAAAGCTTACAATCGTACAAAGCTTGAAGCCGAGCTCCTAGTAGCCTCCCCTCACCGTATCACTCAAATGCTCTTTGAGGGTTTGATTGAGCGTTTAAATCAAGCAAAAGGTTATATTGACACTGGTGATTTTGCTAAGAAGGCCGACTTTATTAGCAAGGCTATGGGTATCTTAAATGGTCTGCAAGGTGCGGTTGATGTTAGCTATGACGAAGAGCTAGGTAATCGCATCATTGGCTTGTATGACTATATGAAAGAGCGTCTGAACGATGCTAACACCACAAATACCACTGAGCCTATCGATGAAATCATTCGCTTAATTACTCCAATTAAGGAAGCTTGGGATAATATCCCTGATGATATCAAAGATGAGCAAAATGCTGCTATCGCTAAGAAGCACGAAGAAATTGATGCTATTCAGCGTGAGCGCAATCGCAAGGGTTATGCTTTTAACTAAAAGCAATCAAGAGGCAGCTTAATGGCTGCCTTTTTTTATTCTGGTGACGAAAAAAAAAAAAAAAAAAAAAAAAAAGCCGAGCTAAATGCTCGGCCTTTTTGCCTCTGTATTGTGCTACTTAGATTAGATGTAGTGAACAGAGAAAGTATTGGTGGTTCCAGAAGGTACTAAAGCACCAGATACCATGCAGATCTTATCGCCAGTCTTAGCAAGACCAGTCTCTAACGCAATCTTCTTACCTAACTCGAAGAACTCGTCAGTGGAGTTAATGCGGTCTACTAAAGTTGGGATAACACCACGAACTAAGCAGAGCTGACGAGCTACCTTAACATTTGGAGTTAAGGCTAAGATGTGAGCAGTTGGGAAGTACTTACGTAAAGCACGTGGGGCATTGCCATGCTCAGTGGCAACAACGATTAACTGAGTGCCTAAGGTCTCAGCAGCCTCTACAGCAGCTAAGCTTACAGCCTCGGTTACAGTTGGGTTGCTGCTCTTTAAGCTAGCATCGTTGGTTAAAGCCTTAACCTCACGATCTGCACGACGGCAAATGGTTGCCATAGTAGAAACAGCCTCTAATGGATACTTACCCTTTGCAGACTCACCAGAGAGCATAACAGCATCAGTACCGTCTAAAATAGCGTTAGCTACGTCACCTGCCTCAGCACGTGTTGGGCGTGGGTTCTTGATCATGGAGTCTAACATTTGGGTAGCAGTAATAACTGGCTTACCTACTTCGTTACAACGGTTGATGATGTTCTTCTGGTGGAAGATAACTTCCTGAGCAGGAATTTCTACACCTAAGTCACCACGAGCAACCATGATGCCATCAGCTAACTCTAAGATATCTTCAAAGTTGTCGATACCCTCTTGGTTCTCAATCTTGGCAATGATCTTGATGTCCTGACCACCATTAGCATCTAAGAAGCTACGGATGTCCTGAACGTCTTGACGGCTGCGGGTGAAGGAAGCAGCGATGAAGTCAACATTACGCTGAATACCGAAAAGAATGTCATTCTTATCGTGGTCAGATAAGAAAGGCATGGAAATATGAGTGTTAGGGAGGTTAACACCCTTCTTCTCGCCTAAGCTACCGTTGTTTAATACTTCACACTCTACCTGGGTGTCAGTGGTGCTTAAGACCTTGAGTGCAATTAAGCCGTCGTCTAAGAGCACAATGTCGCCTTCGTTAAGGTCGCGTGCTAAATCAGCATAGGTTACGCTGATGATAGAACGATTGCCAACTACGCTGCTGTCAGTGGTAATAGTGATCTTCTGACCAGTTACTAACTGAATGTCCTGACCATTCTCTAAAGAGCAAGTACGGATTTCTGGGCCACGAGTATCAAGAAGAACGGCAAAGATCTTACCAGTTTCTTTCATGATAGCTTCTAAATTGGTAATACGGCCACCGTGCTCCTCGAAGTCGCCATGGGAGAAGTTTAAACGCATAACATTCATGCCTGCGTTTAATAAGGTTTCCATGACTTCACGCTTCTCGGACTTTGGGCCAATGGTGCATACCATTTTGGTTTTCTTGAGCACTTAAACTACCTCGTGACGGTTATATATTTCTAACTATTTTTAGCTCGCAAATTATATCAAAAGGAATTTAAAAAAGAGTTTAAATTGGATGGTAATTGAGAAAAAAATCCCGTTTTTAGAAAAAAAAAAAAAGCTGACCAAGGAAGGTCAGCTTTTTCTTAAATGGTACTGCCTAGTGGGCCGTACCTTATGCAACTTTGAGCTTGGTGATTACCAGAGCTTGAAGTAAGCAGCTAATTGTAAAGCCATAGCGCTGAAGGTACAGGCCATAGCAGCACCGTAAAATACATAGTGATGTAACTTGGTGGTGTGAATACCTACATCATGTAAGGAGTGGTATAAACGGTGGAAAGCATGGAAGAAGACAGTGGCTTGTACACCAAATAAAACTAAGTTTACGAACCAGTTGCCTAAGATACCCTTAGCTTGCTCAAAGTTTAATAAACCAGAGGACAAGTCTGGGCTGCTAATGCCAGCTGCTAATAAGATAATGAGAACGGCTGGTAAAACCATAGCTACGGTCATACCACCAGCACCGAATAATAGCCAGAAAATTGGCTCGTCGGAACGAACAGGCTTGTTATGCATGTTTTATTACTCCTAATTACATGCTGGCAAAGGCAGCAATTAAGATCACTACAGTTGCGCCAGCAGCTAAAGCATAGAGGGCACCCATGACAAATGGCTCAGGAACGAGCTCAGTAGTGGTCTTGTTCATGAATACACGAACAGCCTTTGGCATTAAAGCAAACCAAGTTACTGCGTGGAATACAACTGCACCTAAGGATGCTAAGTTAATGAGCAATACTAATGGGTTGCCTAAGAAGTCTTGAACCCACCAGAGGTATGGAGCTGCAGCCTTAGCAGTAGCAACTTCAGAACCAAAATCGCACATTAAGAATAAGAATACACCGAGTAAAAGCTCTAAAGCGACGAATAGAGCACATGCAGCGGTGCCCTCACGAAGCATATAGCGGAAGTAGAATGGGTTCTTAGTCCACCAAGTTGCCTCGAATTGAGGATTGTAAGGCTTACGGTAGTTCTTTACATCACTCATTGTTTTACTCCGGCTTGAACATTCTGATGACGTAATCGGTTGCACTCATCTTCTTACCAAGCTGAATAGCTGAGCTTGGGTCTACATGCTTAGGGCAAACCTCAGAGCAGTAGCCTACGAAAGTACAGCCCCAAACGCCTTCATCAGCATTTAAGTATGGAAGACGATATGCCTTACCACCATCACGGTTATCGATGTTGTAACGATATAACAAGGTTAAAGCAGCTGGGCCAATGAATTCCTTGTTAATCTTGTATTGAGGGCAAGCAGCGTAGCAGCAACCACAGTTAATGCACTGTGAGAACTGACGGTAAGCTTCCATCTGCTGTGGAGTCTGACGATAAGCCTCAGTTAATGGCTTATTCTTATCCTTCTCAGCTGGGATGATGTATGGCTTAATGCGCTCAATCTTCTCGATGAGGTCGGAGATATCAACAACTAAGTCACGCTCGATAGGGAAGTTATCGAGTGGAGCGATCTTAAGATCCTTGCCCTCATAGTCACGTAAGAAAGTCTTACATGCAAGGTGAGGTACGCCGTTTACCATCATACCGCAAGAGCCACAAACGGCCATACGGCAAGACCAACGGAAGGAGAGGCTTGGCTCGAAGTTGTCCTTAATATAGAAGAGGGCCTCTAAAACAGAGGTCTCATGGATGTAAGGAACATCGAAAGTCTGCTCCCATGGCTTCTCGTCCTGCTCTGGGCGGTAGCGGACGACAGTGATCTTCATAGTTTTTTGCTGTTGGGCCATTATTTCTTAGCCTCCTCTTTCTTGGCGGCTTCTGCAGCCTCAGCCTCAGCGCCGTATACACGCTTAGCAGGCTGGAAGGTGGTGATCTTAACGTCGCTGTAGGAAATATCTGGTAAGCCAGTCTCAGCGTTGAAGATAGCGAGAGTGTGCTTCAAGAAGTTCTTGTCATCACGCTCCTTGTATGCGCCATCAGGGCCGTCAAGACGCTGGTGGGAACCACGAGATTCCTTACGGTTAATAGCGGAGTAAACCATGGTCTCGGCACAATCTAAGGTGTAGCCTAACTCAATTAAGTTCATCCACTCGGTGTTGAAGACACGACCGCGATCGGTTAATGGAACGTTCTTAATACGCTCACGGAGACCCTTTAAGACATTGATAGTCTCTTGCATGGTCTCTTCTTCACGGTAAATACCAACACCCTTTTCCATGCTCTCGCCCATTTCGTTACGGATCTTAGCCATAGACTCGTTGCCAGTAACGTCAAATAAGGAAAGGGCACGTGCCATTGCAGCTTCGGCTTGACGATCTAATTCCTTAGAATCGAAGTCCTGGAGCTCATGAGCGCGCTCAGCGGCTACGTCACCAGAGAGCTTACCGAATACTACGGTCTCAACTAAGGAGTTGGAACCTAAGCGGTTAGCACCGTGGATACCTACGGAGGCACACTCACCAGCAGCATATAAGCCTGGCATACGGGTTGCGGTCTTGCCGTCAGTCTCAATACCACCCATGGTGTAGTGAACTACTGGACGTACTGGAACTGGCTGCTTAACAGGATCAACGCCAGAGTAGGTCTGGGCTAATTCGCAAATTAATGGTAAGCGCTCGTGTAAGTACTTCTCACCTAAGTGAGTGAGGTCTAAGTGAACAGCCTCGCCTAATGGGTACTTAATGGTGCGGCCCTTACGGGACTCTTGCCAGAAAGCTTGGGATACACGATCACGTGGACCTAATTCCATGTACTTGTTCTTTGGCTGACCTACTGGGGTCTCAGGGCCAAGACCGTAGTCTTGTAAGTAGCGGTAGCCATCCTTGTTGTACATAACACCGCCTTCACCACGGCAGCCTTCGGTCATTAAAATACCGCAGCCTAAGAGGCCAGTTGGGTGGTACTGTACGAACTCCATATCACGGATAGGTACACCATGACGATAAGCAAGGGAGATACCATCACCAGTAACAATGCCGCCATCAGTATTGAAGATGTAAGCACGGCCTGCACCACCAGTGGCGAGAATTACAGACTTGGCATTGATCTGACGGAATACACCGTTTTGTAAGTCATAAGTTACAACACCACGGCAAACACCATCCTCAACTAAGAGGTCTAATACAAAGTGCTCGTCAAAGCGTTGAATAGATGGGAACTGTACTGAGGTCTGGAATAAGGTATGGAGCATGTGGAAACCAGACTTGTCAGCAGCGAACCAAGTACGTGGTACCTTCATACCGCCGAAACGACGTACGTTTACGTCGCCATCAGGCTTACGGCTCCATGGGCAGCCCCAGTGCTCTAACTGGAAGAGTTCTTCGGTAGTGTGACGAACGAAGTACTCAACTACGTCCTGCTCACAAAGCCAGTCACCACCAGCTACAGTATCTTCGAAGTGCTTTTGATAAGAGTCATCATCACGAACAACACCAGCAGCACCACCTTCTGCAGCCACAGTGTGGCTACGCATTGGGTAAACCTTAGAAATTAATGCAACGCGAAGCTTTGGATCAGCCTGTGCAACAGCAATAGCTGCACGTAAGCCTGTACCACCAGCACCGACGATTGCAACGTCAGCTTGAATTTTTTCCACGTGTATCTCCTAAACCTTGAGTGAAAGATAAAACCCCACTCACGGCAAACAGCAAAAATCGTGTCTAATATATCATATTATAGGCGAACTCTCATGCCTTGCGGCATGAGCGATAGAGGTATTAGCTCTACCATTCCTGTTTGTGCCTAACTTTGTTTTTAAGACACGAGGTCGCTCTTTGAACAAATAGGGCAGTCTACAGGCGTTACTTTCCCACGCTCTATGGGTAGGGCTATCAGCCAGATATCGCCTTTAAAGCACAAAGCGCTTAAAGGCTCTAGGGTGCTTGCTTGGGCTTTGTGGTCTCATGCGTTTGAGACTCTGTATATAGAAGAGTGACTCCTCAACAGTGTCTGAACTCTAGTCATAACCTTTTACTAGTTTCCATAAGAGAAACTTATCTTAAAAACGATAAAGGTTGATGGTTATACCTAGGAATAGGCAAAAGACATAAAGACTATTTTAACGTGAAATAGTCTTTTATTAGTTTGCAATTCATCAAAAATGCGAACTTGCCCAACAAAAAAAATTAACAAATGTGGTTAATTAAATCAACCGTCTTTATGCGCTTTGTTGATAGTTAATCTAAAAAACTTAAAAAGCCCCAAAAACATCAGCTTTTAGGGCTTTAACTTTTAGTTAACTTGTCCAACAAGATTAGTTAAAGTCTGCATCACTTAAGCGCATATTGCCAATCATGCTCTGGCCCATCTTCACCTTGTGACCACTTTGAATATAAGGATCAAGCTCACCTAAGCTCTTTGGCCATAAGGTAATTACTGTAGAACCAAACTTAAAGTGGCCAATTTCAGCGCCCCGTTCAAAGTATAAATCTTGGCTACTATAGTCTTTAACTTCAATACCATTACGTCTTACTACAGTACCATCCCATACAGTGCCAATAGAGCCAACTAAAGCAGCACCTACCATAATGACAGCCATAGGGCCACGCTCAGTTTTGAAGATACAGACTAAACGCTCATTTTTGGTAAAGAGATCATTCATATAAGAGACATTACGTTTGCCTACAGGGAAGTGACGTCCAGGTATATGTATAGTACGTAAAAGCTTGCCCTTCATTGGCATATGAATACGATGGTAGTTAGCAGGTGATAAGTAAATGCAAGCAAAGCTGCCATTAGTAAATAAAGAGCTGTCTTCGCTACGAGCACCTAAGAGCGCATTTAAGCTATAGTCCACACCTTTAGCCTGGATTAAGCGTCCTGCTTTAATATCTTGGGCCTGACCTACAGTACCATCAACAGGAGAGACTGCAATGCAGCTATCTTCTGGGGCAATAGGGCGAGCTTCGCTCTTGAGCTTACGAATAAAGAAGTCGTTAAAAGTGGCATAGCTCTTTAAGTCACTGTTCTCGCACTCACTAATGTCAATATTATAAGTAGCGATGAACTTGCTAATGAGCCATTGAGTAAAACCGCCCATCTTGGTGTCGGTTAACTTTGAGGATAAATAAGTCAAAGTAGAAAGAGGGGTTAAGTATTCAAATACTTTAAGCAAGAGACCAAACATGTAACATCTCCTAAAAATGGTGCCTCATTGTCTTAATTAAGGTTTAACCTGTCAATAATGATGGCTCTTAAGCCAAACAATGAATCATATAGTCAAGAATTTAAAAAAAATTTTTATAGAGATTGCGTGCGATAAATATGAGCTTTAACGCAATTTTGACTACACTTTTACCATAAAGATTTAAAAAAAATTTAAAAAAACGCTTGCATGGCCCAAAAATATCCTTATAATGCTGCGGCATGGAGAGCGGGAATAGCTCAGTTGGTAGAGCATAACCTTGCCATGGTTAGGGTCGCGAGTTCGAACCTCGTTTCCCGCTCCA
>Peterbilt_p1__coassemble_154_pt1 | contig 52125 bp, 46 predicted proteins | sample Peterbilt_p1__metabat2_low_PE_002 | metagenome-assembled genome bin Peterbilt_p1
AGCGCTTAGAGGCTGAACGTTTAGCTGCAGAAAAGGCAGAGCAAGAGCGCTTAGAGGCTGAACGTTTAGCTGCAGAAAAGGCAGAGCAAGAACGTTTAGAGGCTGAGCGTTTAGCTGCAGAAAAGGCAGAGCAAGAGCGCTTAGAAGCTGAACGCTTAGCTGCAGAAAATGAGCTCGAGGCGCAGGACTTAGCTGTCAAATCTCAAGAGGAAATTGATGAGGCAGCTTTAGAGGCTCAAGCCTTAGCTGCGCAACCTCAAGAGGAAATTGATGAAGCTGATTTAGAGGTTCAGGCTTTAGCTGCTACAGCTCAAGAAGAACATGAAGAAGAGAGGGCTCAACAAGAAACTGCTAAACAAGAGGAACGTCAGTCATTCTTTAGCCGCTTAAAGAAGACTCGTGATAATTTAGCTTTTGGAGTTAGCTCCTTAATCTTTGGTCGCAAGATTGATGAGGATCTTTATGAAGACTTAGAGACTGCTTTATTGACCGCTGATTTAGGTGTTGAGACTACACAAAAGGTGATTGAGCGCTTACGTGATGAGTCCCGTGTCCGTGATTTACGAGATGCTGGTGCCTTACGTAACAACTTAAAGAAAATTCTTGCTGAGATTTTAGAACCATGTGAGAAACCTTTAGTTGTTTATGACCATACTCCATTTGTTATTTTGATGGTTGGCGTTAACGGTGCTGGTAAGACAACTACTATTGGTAAGCTTGCTCGTAAGTATCAAGATCAAGGCCTAAAGGTCATGTTAGCTGCTGGCGATACTTTCAGAGCTGCTGCTGTAGAGCAGTTAAAGGAGTGGGGTGAGCGTGCTCATGTTCCTGTGATTGCTCAAGCTACTGGCTCAGATAGTGCCTCAGTTATTTATGATGCAGTAAGTGCAGCCAAGGCTCGTGGTATTGATGTTCTCATTTGTGATACTGCAGGTCGTCTCCAAAATAAGGATCACTTAATGGATGAATTGCGTAAGATTGTGCGCGTCATGCAAAAGATTGATCCTCAGGTACCACATGAGACTATGTTGGTACTTGATGCTGCCACTGGACAAAATGCTGTTTCTCAAACTAAGGTCTTTACTGAGGCAGTTAATGTCACAGGCTTAACCTTGACTAAGCTTGATGGTACAGCCAAGGGCGGTGTGGTTTTCTCTTTAGCTAACCTCTATCAAATTCCTATTCGTTATGTAGGTATTGGTGAAAAGGCTGAAGACTTACGTGAATTTAAGATTGAGCCTTTTGTTGATGCTTTGGTTGCTGACGAAGAGCATCAATAATGTTCATGATTATTTTTTAGAAAAAGCAGCGTCTTCGGACGCTGCTTTTATTTTAAGTGCTTTAAAAAAGTGCATAGAGGCTGTGTTTACATACAAAAATGCAAAAAATGATCATTAAGGATATTTATTAAAGCATTTAGTGTAATAATAAAAACTTTTCATATATGACGTTCATTTGTACGCCATCTTGGGGATAAGTAATTGCTAGGCAATTACATGATAGTTACATTAAATGCTTAATGTTATTTAAGCGCTCGACTATGAGTTTTCTTAAATATGAGTTCTTCACCTAAGTTCAACAAGAGCTTATTAGCTGCTGCTATTTCTACTGTTTTATTTACTCCTGTAGCTTTCGCTGAGGATGTTATTAAGGGCGAGACTGTGGTTGTCACAGCTACTCGTACCTCTCAAGATTTATTAGATACCAACTCTTCAGTTGCTGTAGTAACTGGCAAAGAGCTTAAGAACTCTACTACTGACTCTGTTCCTGAGCTATTACGATCTGAAACTGGCGTGCGCTTAACTTCTGATGGCACTCCAGGTACTAAACGCGTCACTATTCGTGGTGAAAATGCTTTACGTACTTTATTGATGATTGATGGTCAGCGTATTGATGAGCAAAAGACTAAGTCTGGTGCTCCTATGTTGATTAATCCTTACTTCATTGATCGTATTGAAGTTGTTAAGGGGCCAGCCTCTGTACTGTACGGCTCTGATGCTATGGGCGGTATTGTCAATGTCATTACTAAGCAAGCAAGCGAAGATGCGTTTACCTTTGAAGGTGGCACTTCTTATTTAGGCTCTAACAATAGCTTTAACGAGTATGTAAATCTCTCTGGTACCCTTGATCGTTTTAAATATGTAGTGGGTGCTTTTAATACTAATGCTGGCGATTTAGTTCTTTCAGATCGTAATGTTTTAGATAATACCTCTTATGAGGCCCACGGCTTTAATGGCGACTTTAGTTATGACATTTTAGATAATGTCACTGTAGGCTATCGTGGGGAGTACTATGACTCTTCAGCTGAGACCTCTACTACAGTAAAGGGTAAGTATTCTTCATTTAGAGGTGAGATTCCTAAGTGGGATCGTCAAAAACATTCGCTGTATGTCAAAGCCTATGATTTAAACGATTATTTAGCCGCTTTTGAGGCCAATGTTTATTATCAAAAGACCTCCAAGGACTTTAGCTCTTATCCAACCTATGGCTTAAAGGTTGGCGTAGATAATGAGCAAGATAGTGTGGGCGGCAATATGCAATTGGAGTTTAGCCTCTCAGACATGTTCTATTTGGTAACTGGCTATGATGGTCGCCAAGAGACTATGAGCAGTTATTCTAATGTTGATATGAACATGGGGCCTACTATGTCAGGCAAGTTCTTTATTGATGATGTGGACTATAAACAACAATCCCATGCTGTCTATGCCATGCTTTCTACTTACTTGAGTGATGAACTGACCTTAAATACTGGCCTGCGCTATAACTACATCAAAAATGAGTCAGGTAATTCTGTCTTTAGTGGTTCCTATAAAGCTATTACTAATAATGGTCCAGTACAGGGTTCCTTTAGTCGGCCATCTTCTCACTCTTCAGAGGATCATAAGAAGTTAGTAGGATCTGTAGGCTTAGTCTATCGTCCATTTGATGATGGTGCTTTCCGTATTAACTGGTCACAGGGCTTTAGAGCTCCAACCATTCAAGAACTCTATTTAATGACTGCTACTGGTGAGTTCCAATATGGCAATCATAATTTAAAGCCTGAGGAGTCTAACAATTACGAAATTGGCTTTAGATGGGATGATGGTCAGCTCTTAACCGATATTGCCTTGTTCTATACCAAGTCCGATGACTATATCGAGACCTATCGTTCGCCAAAACCAGTCCTTCGTCCAACTTACTCTTATCAAAACATCGCTCAAGCTACTACCTATGGCAGTGAGCTTAGTGTCTCTTATTTAATTGATAACACTTATGAGCCATATGCTAATTTAACTTACATGATTCGTGAGTACGAAGTAGGCAATGAGAGCTCTAAGAACACTGGTACTCCACGCTTCTTTGGTAATGCAGGTTTGCGCTTCCATGGTGACTTATTTGAGCTCGATGGTTACTTAAACTTTGCTTCTAAGAGCAAGGACAATGACTTAAATGGAAGCAACTACTTTGGTGATATGGAGTACGGAAGCTACATAACAGCTAATCTTGCTATTTCAACTAAGGTAGGCCCAGAGGATCAATTCACCATTTATGGCAGTATTGAGAACATCTTTGATAAGCAATACCAAACCAATCAGCTAATTGAAGAGCCTGGTCGCTTTATTTCCTTAGGTATTAAGGCTGAGATCTAAGCGCCCGCTCCTTTTTAATAAGCATTTAAGCAAAAGGCAGGACTCCAAAAATGGAATCCTGCCTTTTAGCCATTTATAGACTGTTAAAGTAGCTCGTACTTAATAGGGATCAGTACACGATTATTCATCGCATCTAATCGGGTATTAAACTTTACCAAGCTTTTAGCTAGTTTGGTTGCTGCTTCATCTAAAATTTTATGGCCTGAGCTCTTTTCAATCTTATAGCTGATTACTACACCATCATTAATTAAGAACTCTACCATAACAGTACCTTCTAACTTACGGCGTACGGCATTGCGTGGGTAACGCAGCTTGCTCTTAATTTCTTTAACTAAGAGAGAAGCTAGTTGGGCATTAAGTTTGCGTTCACTTGCTTGAGCTTTCTTAGCCTCTTGATTAACGGTAGATGCTTGATGGTTAGTAGTTTGTTTATCCTTACGATTAATATTGGTATTGTGCTCAGACTTCTTAGTCTTTACTACCTCCTTTTTAGACGGTTTAGGTTTTATGACCTCTTGTTTAGGTGGTTCAACCTTTTTAGGAGGTTTAACCATAGGCTCCTCTTTATGAGGAACTACTACCTTCTCTGGTTGAATATGCTCAACTGTAGGTGGTGGTGGCGGAGGAATTAGCTGTTCAACTTTTGGTGTTGAAGCCTCTACCTCCTCTACTTTAGGCGGAGCTGGTGGCACAACCTCAGATGGAGCCTCGACTTCTTGAGGTTGCTCCCTATTTTTTGCTGATGCTACATTAATACTAAGCAAAACAGATTCAAAGTTTTGCTGAGGGGTAATAATGAACTTAGGTGTGTCTATGACGCCAATGAATACTAGTGCTCCTAACACACCTATTGAGCCACAGGTACGGGCAATGAGATCTGGATGCATTACTCTACCTTGTTGATGCTCTGTGCAGCGGCAGTTGGATCTAGGGTAACATTATCTACCTTTTCACTGACAACCAAGAGTCGCCCTTGGGTGTAAGCCCGAGCTAGGTCTGCAATATTGATTAAATGCTGAGTTGGGCTTTGACTATCAATGACTAGCTCTAATGACAAGTCCTCATGATGCTGTTGAGTTTGCACCATGCGTTCACGTACTAAGCTATTGAGCTCTTCTAGGTTATATGCTTGCTCAGCTACTATATAGTTACCATCTTTATCAACGCTAATACGCAAGGTTTGACCTTGCTGCTCGGCCTGGGCAGTACTTGATTGTGGTAAGTTAAAGTCAATGACAGGGAGAGTGAAGCTCATAGTCATAATAAAGAATATTACGAGCATGAAGATCACATCAATTAAAGGTGTGAGATCGACATTTAAATCATCATCCAGATCTGACATAACGAAAAATTTGTCCTTGATTTAGAGCTTAATATTGCTAATAGCTAAGTTAATCTTATTGCGCAGTCCTCTTAGACTCATTAAGAGATAGTAGTGCACAATTAAAGCAGGAATAGCTAAGGTAAGACCCATTACTGTAGTAAGCAAGGCCTCCCAAATACCACCTGCGAGCATACTAGGATCAGGCATTGAGCGCTCAGAGAGAGTAGAGAAGACATCGACCATGCCTAGTACAGTACCTAATAGACCTAATAGCGGTCCTACGGCAGCGCAGAGCTTGAGAAAGTACATAGAGGAGTAAATGCCTTTTAATTGTACTTGCATTAAAGTGTTGATAATAAGTTCACGGCTGGTGCAATTATCTTGAGTCATGCCCTCTTCGTTTTGTTTGACAGTATTAATAATTTCTTGGGTAATAGAGTTGACATTGCGGCTTTGCTTTTTAACTAAAATAACTAAGACAGTACCACGAATAGCCATAAAAAGACCGACCAAACCCAAAAGTAAGATAGCAAGTCCTGAGTAGCCGACTTGATAAAAGAAGTTCATCATCACCTGATAGATCCTAAGCTGTAATCACAGATCTTAAATTTTACTTATAAAGTCTCACTATAGCTATCTTTTAAGCTTAGTTCTCTGAGCTATGGCACTCTATGGGGAGTGCAAAAGTGATTTTTTTTTGCGATTAGCTATGATGCTTTTATTTAATAAAGTGTTCAAATTAGCTTGTTTAAGAGCTTTTAGGGCCCTTTAGTGGCTTTTTATCTAGATATATTGATGTTTTCATTGTTCGATGATAATCACAAAGATAGTGACCTGAATAGCATATAATGCGGCCTCAACTTAACAAGCGAGGTGCAGCGGGTTACTATTGAAGCTTATTGTGCTTATTGTTCTTGAGTTCAATAAGTTTTCAGTATTCTCGTGGGTACTTTCATAGGGGTCTTCCATGGTAAACGAACTAATGGTGGAATTATCACGTTGGCAATTTGCTGCCACGTCTTTATACCACTTCCTTTTCGTTCCGCTTACTCTTGGTATCTCATGGCTAGTCTTCATTATGGAGTTAGTCTATGTGGCCACAGGACGTGTCATCTACCGTGACATGGCAAAGTTCTGGGGTAAGCTTTTCGGTATTAACTTTGCGATCGGTGTAGCTACTGGTATTACTCTTGAATTTGAGTTTGGTACTAACTGGTCTAACTACTCTCACTACGTTGGTGATATTTTCGGTGCTCCATTAGCCTTAGAAGGCTTAATGGCATTCTTCTTAGAGTCCACCTTCATCGGCTTGATGTTCACTGGTTGGAATCGTTTTAGCAAGAAGACTCACCTTCTTATTACCTTCTTAACCGCTTTGGGTTCCAACTTATCCGCTATGTGGATCTTAATTGCCAATGGTTGGATGCAGTACCCAGAGTTCTCCCAGTTCTCTCCAGAGCGCATGCGTATGGAAATGACTGACTTCTGGGGCTTAATCTTCTCAGAGGTTGCTCAGGCTAAGTTCCTCCATACCGTAACTGCTGGTTATACCACTGCTGGTATCTTCGTAGTTGGCGTAAGTGCCTTCTTAATGCTCAAGAGAAGATCTTTGCAATTTGCTAAGCGTTCCATGACCATTGGTATCGTCTTTGCTCTTTGCGCAATGGGCGGTTCTGGCTTATCTGGTGACATCAGTGCTTTATTAGTTACTAAGCACCAGCCAGCCAAGCTTGCAGCTATGGAAGCTGAGTTCCACACTCAAGAGCCTCCTGCATCTTGGTCTTTATTAGCTATTCCTAATGAAGAAGAGATGGACAACTATGTTTCCATTAAGATTCCTGCTTTATTAGGCTTAATTGCTACTCACTCTGTAGACACTCCTGTATTAGGTTTACGTGACATCGTTGCTAACAACGAGGTACGTGTACGCAGCGGCTTAATTGCTAATCGTACTTTAACCGAGTTACGTGCAGGTGATGTTACTGATGAGAAGATGGAGCTATTTAAGGCTCACCAGAAGGATTTAGGCTACGGCTTACTCTTAGTTGAACATGCTAAGGATCCATTAAATCCAACTGAGGAAGAGATTAAGACTGCTGCACGTCACAGTGTGCCATCTGTAACCCTCAACTACTTTGCCTTCCGTGTAATGTTAGGTATCGTAACCTTATTAGGCCTCTTATGTGTTGCCGCTGGTTACTTCTTAATTTACAAGGGTGATTTACAAGCTCGTCCTAAGTTCTTAAAGGTCTTAGTATTTGCTATTCCTTTACCTTTCGTTGCTTGTGAGGCAGGTTGGATTTTAGCTGAGTTTGGCCGTCAGCCATGGGCTATTCAAGACGTCCTTCCAACTTACTTAGCTACCTCTAGCTTATCTCCTGTTGATGTGGGTATTTCCTTATTATGCTTCATCGGTATTTACACCGTATTACTCATTATTGAGATGAAGATGATGGTTAAGGCCATTAAGCAGGGCCCAGAAATTACTGAGCCAGAAGAGGATGGTAAGGGTTATCCTCCACTTCCTCCATCAGGTCCACAAGGTGGCTCTGAGGTTAAGACTCAAGAGAGCGCTCCTGTTGAGGCTGTTGCTGATGCTGTCGTTGAGGCTGCTCCAGCTGAAGTTAAGACCGAAGCTGCTGAGCCTGCCAAGGATGAAGCTGTTGAGGCTGAAGCTGAGGTTAAGGCTGAAGCTGTTGAAGTTGAGGCTAAGACTGAAGAAGAGCCTAGTAAGGCTGACTCTGCTAAGGGAGGTGCCTTAAATGCTGTTTGATTATGATACCCTGCAAGTAATGTGGTGGATTTTAGTAGGCGTACTCTTAATTGGTTTTGCGCTTACTAATGGCATGGATATGGCTGTTTCTGCCTTATTGTTTAAGGTAGCTAAGAACTCCAAAGAGCGTGGTGCCATTATCAGCACTATCTCTCCACACTGGGATGGTAACCAAGTATGGTTAATCACCGCAGGTGGTGCTATTTTCGCCGCTTGGCCTGAAGTATATGCTGCTTCTTTCTCTGGTTTATATTGGGGCATGCTCTTAGTCTTATTTGCTATTTGGTTACGCCCATTAGCTTTTGACTATCGCAACCACAATAGTGACGAGACTTGGCTCAAGCGCTGGGACATTGCTTTAACTGTAGGTTCTTTAGTTCCTATGTTAATTTTCGGCGTAGCATTCGGTAACCTCTTACAGGGTTTACCTTTCTGGGCCGATGAGAATGTTCGCTGGCACTATGATGGCGTATTCTTAACTGCTTTAATTCCACTATTAGATCCATTCTCCTTACTCTGTGGTTTAGTAAGTGTTGCTATGCTTTTAACCCAGGGCTGCTTATGGATCCAATTACGCACTGTTGATGAAATCAGCAACCGTGTACGTGGTTTAACCTTAAAGCTCGCTTTATTAACCTTAGCTTTATATGCTGTTGCTGGTTTATGGGCTTACTCTTTTGATGGCTATCGACTAGTATCTTTAGCTCCAGAGGGTTCTTTCCATTCCATTACTGGCAAGCAAGTAGAAGTTGTTGAGCACGGCTTATTTGCTAACTATCAGTCCGTTTGGATCTTATGGTTAGTACCTTTAGCTGCTATGTTCTGCATTTTAAAGGCTGGTATTGCAGGAGGTAAGGGTGATGCTGTTAAGGGCATTATCTATAACTCCCTAGCCGTTGCCTTAGTAATTGGTACCGCAGCTATTGCCATGTTCCCATTCGTCATGCCATCTAGCTACGATCCAGCTTCTTCTTTGACCATTTGGGATGCTTCTTCTTCTCACTTCACTTTACAGGTCATGTTATATGCTGTAATTATCTTTGTTCCAATTGCTCTGTCCTACACTGTTTGGGCATACAAGAGAATGTGGAACCGAGTATCTGAAGAAGACGGCAACACTGGTCACTATTAAAGCATTACCCCTTTACCCAAGACTTAATGAAAGTTACTTCGTTGACTATGGTAGGGTCGCAAGGCCCTGCCATTTACATTAAGTTGAGGGAACAAGGTTAAAGGAGTAAAGATGATTTATCTTGCTTGGATTTTAGGATTATTAGGCGTATGCGGCTTAATCTTAGCTGTATGCTATTTATTTGATCTTTGGGATTGGTTCTAAAATCGCTACTTCAACTCAACTAAAGGCCTCCTCAGCTCAGCTTAAGAGCTGGGGCCGCCAAGCCAAAGGCTTATTGCATCTGCTCATGCTTTTGACATTAGTGGATGCAATTTTTTTGTGTGCCTTTTACGCAGTCATATGTTATGTGTTTGCTCCCTTTGTGTTAGAGCAGAACACCTCTTATCTTAATTTAGCCCCATTAGCGCTTTTACCTCTCTTAGGCCGTTTTATCATGCGTTTGTGCATGGCCAAGGTAATTGCCAAGATTTCTTATGCCATTGAAGGTGCCGTTCGTGAAGAGCTGGTCAATAAGCTCTTACGGGTCGGTCCACTTTCTTTTGCTATAAAAACATCTTTGAGCACGCTCTTTGTCGATGCCTTAGATGACATCATGCCTTATTTCAGCTCGTTTTTGGTAACACTACGCTATGCCATGGTTATTCCTGTGGTTTGCTTGTGCGCCGTAGCGCTCTTTTCTCCATGGTCTGCATTGATCTTATTGGCCATGGCACCGCTCATTCCTTTCTTTATGATCATCATTGGTAAGGGTGCTGAGCGCTTAAACCAAAGACAGTGGAAGCAAATTACTCGTCTAGCAGTGCGCTTCCAAGAGGCTTTAGACAAGCTCTCTTTAATTAAATTATTTAATATTGAGCGCTCAGAAATTGAAAAGATTGCCCGTTTGACTAAGCGCTGGCGTATTGAGACTATGCAGGTATTGCGCATTGCTTTTCTTTCTGCCTTAGTCTTAGAGTTCTTTGCCACTTGCGGTATTGCTCTTTGTGCTATTACCTTGGGCTTTGCAGTTTATGAGCATGGCTTTGATTACACCAAGGCGCTTTTTGTACTACTGCTAGCACCTGAGTTTTTCTTACCTTTACGTCAGTTAGGCTTTACCTACCACTCTCGCATGCGTGCTTTAGGTGCTATGAGCTCATTAATGGAGTTGCTCCAAGAAAAAGATATATTTCCTCAAGATATTAGTGCTGTTGACTGTCCACAGCAGCCTTGGATGCACGGCCCTTTTGCTATTTCCTTTGAGCAGGTAAGTGCTACCTATCCTAATGGTCGAGTCGGCTTGAGTGACTTTTCCTGTCACTTCGTACCAGGTAAGGTCTATGCTTTAGTAGGTCCATCAGGTGTTGGTAAGAGTACTATTTTGCAATCTATTGCAGGTTTTACCAATATCAGTGCAGGTCAGATTATCATTAATGACCATAGCTGTAGCCGTGAGGACTTAATATCGCTAATGGCTAAGGTATCTTATATTCCTCAGCTGCCTAACCTTTTTTATGGCACCTTACGCGATAATTTAAAGCTTGGTGCTCCTGAAGCTAGCGATGAGCAGCTAATTGCTGCATTGCATAAGGTAGGAGCCAGTGAGCTCTTAGAGCGTTTTGCTGATGGTCTTGATCATCATGTAGGAGATCAAAATCGAGGCATTTCAGGTGGTGAGACTCGTTTAATTGCGCTGGCTCGCTCACTTTTACATGACAGTGATATTTTGCTCTTAGATGAGCCTACTGCTAGTTTAGATAGAGATAGTGAAAATCGTTTCTTAGAGGCCTTAAAGACCTTGGGACAAGATAAGACTGTGATTATGGTGGCTCATCGCAAGGAGCTTATTGCTTTTGCTGATGAGGTGATTACTCTTAGCGCTAAGAGCACTCAGGAGGCTCAATAATGGCTTCTTATTGGCAATTTGTCAGACTAGTCAAAAAAGAGCTCTATGGCGCTTTATTTGGCATATTTATGTCTTTTATCGCCACCTTTTCCTCGATTGCTCTCATGGGTACAGCCACTTGGTTTTTAAGTGCTATGGCTGTATGTGGCTTTTATGATGTAGTGCTCAATATCTTTATCCCTTCAGCACTCATTCGCCTCTTAGCGCTTTCACGTACACTATTGCGTTATGGTGAGCGCTATTACACTCATGATGCTACCTTTAGATTGATTGCTTATTTACGCGTCTTTTTATTTGAGCGGGCTTTAGATCTTAAAATTGAAGATGCATTGAGGCTCAAAAGCTCGGACTTGCAACGTCGTATGCAATCTGATCTTGAACGCTTAGAGATGATTTATGTCCGTCAAGGAGTGCCTTTTGCCTGTGCTTTCTTAATGGGATTGGTAGTAGGAGGCGTGCTCTTAGCTTTCTCTCCTTTGATGGCATTTACTGCTTTGTCTTTAATGCTCGTTTCAGGAGTGATCTTGCCTTATGTGCTGACGCGTTTTGCATATAACTATTCGCAAATGCAAAGCTCCTTGGCCATTAGCATGAATAATGACATGAGTGATTTCATTCATGGCTTCTTTGATTTAGTGCTGTTAGGTAAACATTATGAGCGTGCTCAGAGCTTCTTACATACAGCGCGCGCGCTTGCTAAATCTCGGGCCCAAATCATTTTCTATGATCAGCTTGCTCAAGTCTTTTTAATGACTTTTTCTGAGCTCACCTTATTCTTGCTATTAATTCAAGGTGTGCCTTTGGTTGTTGCTGGCGAGATTTCAGGACCTCAGATGATGATGCTTTCAGTTGCTGCTATGGCCTCTTATGAGGTGCTAGTACCTTTAAGCGCCGCTTTCTTAAACTTACCTTATGTAGCTCACTCTGCTACAAGGGTGAGCTCTTTGCTTAATATCACTAAGGACAATGCAGATATCAATCCTAATTTAGAGGCCTTGGTAAAAGCAGAAGACGACTATACTAGCGCTGCTTCCATAGCAGCTTCAGGTGGAGCTTTAAGTCGTTTTAGCTCTTTGAGTACTAATCAAGCAAAGGCAAAATTAGAAGCTAGGGATAGTGTGCTCCAAAGTGTTAATGTCGTATCTCTTAAGGATGTTGGTTTTAGTTATACCTTAAATGATGGACAAGAGCTGCAGGTGCTAAAAGACTTTTCTTATAGCTTTAGTTCGGAGTGTAATTATCTTATCAAGGCTCCTTCAGGTCATGGTAAGAGTACTTTGGTGCTCTTGCTCACTAGCTTGCTCTATCCAAAAAGTGGTGAGTTGTATTTTAATGATGTGCCTTATCGTGAGCTTAAAAGCAGTCAAATTCGCTCATGCTTTGCTACCGCCTTACAAGATATTGCTCTTTTTTCTGGTACTATCTTGGAAACCTTTAGACAAATTAAGCCTCAGGTAAGCCAAGAGGAAATCATGCAGGCTTTGGAGATAGTAGAGTTAAATGAGCTCATTGATGAGTTGCCTAATGGCCTCGATGAGTGGTTAGGTAGCACAGGTTTAACTATTTCAGGAGGTCAAGCACGCAGATTATGTCTAGCTCGTGCTTTGGTCGCGGCTGGCCCTAGCGATAATGGCAAGTTCTTAATTTTAGATGAGCCTGGCGAGGGCTTAGATGAAGCTCAAGAGGTACGTATCATTGAACGTATTCAGCAGCTTCGTAAAGGAGTTGTCATAATAACTCATAAAAATGCAGGAGCGCGTTTAGCAGAGCACGTCCTTACCCTCTAATTCACCCCTTATTTTTCTGTGCTATTATGCACTGTCTTAATATAGTGCTTTTTAGCTACGCTAAAAAGCACTACCTTCCTATTTTTCTTTACAAAGCGACTTTGAACCATGGATGACTCTCAAATTAGCTTGGTAGCTCCGAAAAAATCACACCCTATCATTGATGACTCCCATGTTATTGATGCTGATGTCTTTGAAGAAGACATTAACCCTAGTATCTTTGAGGAGAGCGCCCAAGATGATGTGGCTGTTGATAGCTTTGGGCGCACTATGGGCAAAGATGAAGCTGAGCAGATAAAAGATCGTTTAAACGAAAGCTTTACTGAGCAGTTTGGTACTGCAGCTTATTCCAGCGAGCTTAAAAAGAAGCCTGCTTCTTTACCTGTGCCTGTAGTAAGCAATCAAGCTCAGGTAGCTGCTATTCCTGCAGAGCAGAAAAAGAAGATTAAAGAACTCTTTGCTGGCGTTGATGTGGAAAATCTTGCCAAAGGTTTAGATGTCTTACAGCAAGTCAAGGATCTCAAACATAACGAAGAACATGACAAGGAAGAGGAAGATTTAGAAGCTGACTATTTTGATGACTTTGATGAGGGTGATAACTCTCTACAAGGTATGCATTTTGTAGCTCAAGATGAAGATCAAGACTTTGATGATGAACTTGATTTTAATGGTTCTGAGTCTAAGAACAAAGAGCGAGCCTCTAGTTCTACTGCTCTTGCTCGTTCTGCAGGTAATATTGGTGCCTTTATTCGTGCTGCCAATATGGTTCCTATGCTTACTGAAGAAGAAGAGCGTACTTTAGCCAAAAGATTACGTGAGTTTGGTGATGTAGATGCCGCTAGACGCTTGGTAACCTCCCATTTACGCTTTGTCGTTAGTGTAGCTCGTAAGTTTACAGGTTATGGTCTACCTTTAGCCGATCTCATTCAAGAGGGTAATATTGGTTTGATGAAGGCTGTTAAGAACTATGATCCAGATGTAGGACATGGTTTAGCTGCTTTTGCCTCAAGTTGGATTAAAGCTGAAATGTTTGATTACGTCATTCGTAATTGGCGTATGGTCAAGGTAGCTACTACTAAGGCTCAGCGTAAGCTGTTCTTTAACTTACGCAAGAGCAAGAAGCGTCTAGGCTGGATGAGTGATCAAGAGCGTTCGGAGTTAGCTCATGATTTAGGTGTCTCTAAAAGCGATGTAGCTGAAATGGAATCGCGTCTGGCAGGCTCTGATGTCGGTTTTGACTTGGATGAGAGTGATAATTCAGATAAGAGCGTTGCTGTAACTTTATCTCCAGCCTCTTATTTAGAGGATGAAAATTCTAACTTTGCGCAAAATTATGAAAATTCCAATTATGCAGCATGGGAAGTAAAAAAATTGCGTGAGGCTTTAGCCTCTTTAGACAATCGCTCTCGTCATATCATTAAACGTCGTTGGTTAGATGAGAATAAGGCGACCTTACAAGAGCTCTCTAAAGAGCTTAATGTTTCTATTGAGCGCGTACGTCAATTAGAAAACAATGCTATGAACAAGGTTAAAGCCATCTTGTTAAATGAAGGGGTTAAAGGAGAAGAAGGCGTATTAGCGCTCGAGCATCATGATAAGGCAGTTGCACAAGCGCGTAAAAAGCGCGTCTCAGGGAAAGGCGCTAGTGAGCGTTTAAAGGCTCTGCCTTTAAAAAATAAGTCAGAGCCTGTAAAGCGTGGACGTAAACGTAAAGTAGTGCTAGATCCTACTACTGTTAGCGTTAGCTTATCTGAAGAAGACAATGAGGTTAATCAAGGTTAAAAGCAGCACCTAACTTAAGATCATAGTCATTAGATAAGATAAAGTCGCCATTGAAGAGATCTGGACGTACTTCTTGGCAGAAATAAGAGCCATCTTCTAAGAGCTTAAAGCGCACTGCCAAGCAAGGGACATCTTTGCCTAAAGCACAAGCCCTAGAGAGCATGTCATCGAAGCATTGAGGCTTGGATAAGCCCTCAAAGTTAGGACGAGCACCTTGGTTATCATTGGCTAAGCTACAAGCTAAGAACTTAAAGGAAGAATCATAGAGGTTTAAAGAGCGCTCAGGACCATTAACCGTTACTAGCAGTACTTTGCCATTAGCTACAATGACATTAAATTCAAGCGAACTCTGTGCACTCTTGCTAGGGGCAAAGACACAAATGCCAAAAGGCGCACTGTGTTGAGCGCATAATCTTTCTGCTAAGTGAGAGGTACACTGCTTTTCAATTTTATCTAAGAGAACTACTATGTCTTGCAAGGAGACAGCACGCTTGTTGGCAACATTGATAGTAGTGCCTGATAGAGAGTTGCACATAAAGTAGAACACATCAGGAAGGCTATCAAAAATCTCTGGAGTGAGATCTTGGGCGTGATCGAGTACCAAGATCGGCTCAGGAGCTTGTTCTTTAGTAAAACCATAGTTGAGTTGAAGGGTTCTAGCTAAAGATCTTAAGTCAAATAAGGAGCTTACTTGATCCCATAAAGCAGTCCGATAGGCGCGTAAGAAGTAGAACTTTTCACTTAAAGTAGCTGGGGTGGCAGCTAAGTTTAAGTATTTGTGCATAATGCTCTTATAGCTATTTTCTAATAATAAGGCGCGCTCGCTAGGACAGAGGCTTTGATTATCTGCAAGCTTGACTAAGAGCTGTTGTTCTACCTCATGGTCGCGATAGTCACCTGGACATCCTTGGGCAATATAGTGTACTAAAGGATTTATATCGTTTAAGTGGTGATATTCACTGTATTTGTTACCATCAAATAAGACACTTGGTAGACGCTGCTCTTTAAAACCATAGTTAGCATAGTGGAAAGCAGGATCTGGGTTACCATCGGTGTGGTACTCAATTTCTGGATATTGACGACGGTACCATTTTTCATCAAAGTACAAGCTATTACGAACGATATCAGCCAAATCTTGTGGTGAGAGGCTATGTGCTAATAAATCAGGAAGAGAAGGAATCATACTACACACTTTTCATGATGAGATTAAGCTCATTAGGCTTGATCTGGAGCTTAAAGTTAAAGCTTTGATGTCTAGAAGCGAGCTTGTTAATGGTTTCAGCTACGCTTATGTTGTGAGCAAAAAGCTCTGATAAACTAAATGATGTTATATCTATTATAGCGCTAATAGGTGTATTTAAGTTAATAATAACTGTAGGATTATGCTTTTTAAGTGCTTTGACCACAGCAGAGCTTTCAAGCTGAGTTAAGGTCAGATCACTTAAAGTGAACTTGAGTAAATTAGGCTTATATTTCTTGATAGCATCAGCTAAAGTTAAAGTAGGATAGCCATCATTAACATTTTGGGTAGCGGCTTTAACATTAAGATGTCCCTGGCCTTGCTTATCAAAGAAGATCTTGTAATTAGAGGTGTGATAAATCACGCCTTTTTGGATCTCTATAGGAAGCTGTGGAAACTTTTGAGGATGGTCGCTTAGTACTATATATTTGCTTTTAGGCAGAGTTTGGTACAAAACTAAACTATCGTTATTAAAGTTTAAGTCCAAGATTCGTAGGATGTCAGGATAGCTACTAGCATTAGGAAATTGCCAATGCTGATACAAAGCTAAGGTTAATGCCTCTACTAAATGTTCGTTGTCCAAAGTATTTGTAGCAAGTTCTATCGAGCTTAAAATTTTACTAGGGTTAGCAAATTGTTTAAGGATCTTAGCAGCTAATGATGGAGCAATTAAGGTCTTAAAGAGCTTAATAGCACTAAACTTAGCTAAGATATCAAGGTTATCTTCATCTAACTTGCCAAGCAAGCCTTTTAGGTAGGACAATAAACTTGCATCATGCGCAAAGCGCTGTAGCAGTGTTTCTATAGCATTGAAGTTTATTAGCTCATCAGTTTCATAATAAGGCTTGAGCAGGGGGTAAAGAGCTACACTATTCATAATATTAATAATATGCCTAAGTGGCATGTTCTCCTATCTTAGTACATGGCATTAACTATATTACTATTGGTATGGCGCAATTTAAAATTCTTCCGCAAACCTATCTTCTATCGCCTTTGACTTGTTTTAGTAAAAAGCGTCTTTTTGAAGAGATTTGCACACTGGCCTCGAGCATTACTGACATTAAAGAGAGTATCTTACTCCAAGCACTTAACGAGCGTGAATCTTATGGCTCGACTGTGTGTGCTAAAGGTATAGGCATACCACATGCACTAATAGATAGTCTTGATGAGTCTTTAGCTATTCTCACTATTATTCAAAAGGAAGTGCCTTATAACACAGTAGATACTGATTATATGGGCGTGGATATCGCTTTGGCTTTTTTCTTGTCCCCTAAAGATGATTATGACAATGTCGAACAAATGCTACGTATTGTTAGCCGTGAGCTAGATAATACAGAGCTAGCCAATTCGTTGCGGCGCTCTTGGCAAGACAATAATAAGCTCATATTAATTTTGCAAAAGCTTGATGCGCTGTTAAATCAAGAGTTTAAGAGTGCTCCTATAAAGGCTCCTACTAATAATAGTGCAGCCAATAGCATTATGCAGTTTATTAACGATGCTATAGGGTAAAATAGCATGCAAAGGAGGGCGTCCTATGAGTGAACTATTGGTGCAATTAGTGATTATTTCTGGCCGTTCAGGATCGGGTAAGACAGTTGCTTTACGTGCATTAGAGGACTTGGGATATTATTGTATTGATAATCTGCCAGTGCTCTTTTTAAAGGAACTCACTGCTATTGCCCCTGACCGTTATCCTAAACTAGCGGTTTCTATTGATATTCGTAATATGCCTGAAGATGAAAGCTATTTAGGCACTATTATTAATGCTATTAAGGCCGACCCTAAGATCCACTCTACAGTAATATTCTGTGATGCTGATGACCAAGTATTAATTAAGCGTTATTCTGAGACCAGACGCTTACATCCTTTGTCTAAAAATCACTTGTCTTTATCGGAGGCTATTGTCTTAGAGCGCACTAAGCTTTCTAGCCTATGTGGCTATGCTGATTTACGTATTGATACCTCAGAGCTTTCTGTTCATGATCTCTCTAATGAAGTTGTAACGGCTATCTTAGGCTCGCCACAAAAACGTCTGGTGATGGTTTTTGAGAGCTTTGGCTTTAAAAATGGTATTGCTAAGGATGCTGACTTTGTCTTTGATGCTCGCTTCTTACCTAATCCTTTTTGGGAAAAGGAATTACGCTCTTATACAGGTTTGGATGAGCCTGTTAAAGAGTTCTTTGCCCGCTATCCTTCTGTATTTACTTATATCAAACAAATTGACGAAATGATTATGGCGTGGATTCGTGATATTGAATCAAGCAACAGAAGTTACCTTACTATCTCTATTGGTTGTACTGGGGGATGCCATCGTTCCGTCTTTATTGCTCAAAGTTTAGCCGATAAATTCAATGAGCGCGGCTTTAATGTTCAGGTAAGACATCGCTCTTTAAACATCAATGCTAAATACAAAAATTAATCTTTGTTAAAAAAAGTTTAAATTAGGTGTTGACAGACACTAGTTTCACTTGTAAAATGTGCATCGCTTTCAGGCACAGATGTTCTTGATAGCACTTTTTGTTTGAGAAGTTCCTCCTTAGTTCAGTCGGTAGAACGGCGGACTGTTAATCCGTATGTCGCTGGTTCAAGTCCAGTAGGAGGAGCCAAAATAACCCCATCTAATCAGCCTTCGTGCTGATTTTTTTGTTTTTGCAACTTGCAAAAATAGTCAATTCCTACTGCATCATAGTGGCAAATCGTTTTGGTGATATCTACACCTTATCTTCTTATTAACAAAGCATAGTAATTAATAGCTCTCACCACCTTGAATTACAGATGAGAGCTCAGGCAGCCTTATTATTGCAAAGTGCGATGTCTATATGAACGGCGGTGCATATAGTAAATTGCTGTAGATAGAGCGCCAATAAGAGCTAGTATTGCTTGGAAGAAGAAAGCTGAAGTTAATGAAGAGGTTTGAGCAAATAAGTAACCTGCAATCATAGGAACAAAGGTCATGCCGATAGCGAACATGGATTGGAAAATACCTAAGGCTGTAGAGCGGCGATAGCTTTCAATTTGGCTTAAGGCCTCAGAAGAGCACCAAGAGAAGACAAATCCACCTGTAGTTCCTAAAAGGATTTGTACAGGGATCAGAGCATAGATATTATCCAGGGTAACCATTAAGACACAATAAAGAGCCATAGCAATTTGCGAGAGAGTCATTAAGATGCCTGGACCAATTTTAATAGCTAAATGTGTCGATGATAAAAAGCAAGAGGCAGTGTAAGATGCAGTCATGGTCATAGTCATAATGCCAATTTGCCAAGCTACTGCTCCTAAAGAATGCGCCACCTCGTTGGAAAAGGACATAGCCGTTCCCATTAAAATACCTTGCTGGATCATGCCAATTACTGAGAAAAACCACAATCTTTTGTTATAGACCACATGTAAAAGATCCTTTACCTTGGGGGTGCTTAAGTTTTGATTATCGGGCTCTTTTAAAGTCAAAGAAATCAAGGTTGCAGTGCAACCTCCTATGACCGAGAGTAAACACATTAAGAACATGCCAAAGCTTTGGTAGAAGGTTGCTGAGGCAAAGAATCCTAAGAGAATACCGCTATTGCAAGCAGCAAGGACATAACCCATACCGCGTTGGAGGTTTTCTTGAGTTAAGGTCTTAGTGTGGAAGAGAATAAAGCACATCCACATGGATGAGGAAAAGCCTGAGATGATATTGGCAATCAAAAAGCCCATGCCTGTAGGCATATACAGACGGATCACAGAGGCCAAGGCGGCGCTGGCACATCCTACTATGATCATAGGTTTGTAATAGCCAATTTTGTCAGAAAAGATACCTACAAAGATACGGGTGAAAAAAGGAATAGCTCCGTAAAAACCTACCACCAGACCAACAAAATCGGCACTAACCTTTTGGGCTAATAAGAAAGGAGTGGTGTATGGGACGTAGATATATTGGGTGAACCAAAATAAGCCAATTATTAATAAAAGGCGCGCAGTTTGACTCATGGCGTTCTCAAAAAACAATTGTTTAAGTAAGTTGTTTGGTGAGCTAAGCCTATCAGTAAAGGGATCAAGATGCTAGATCCTAAAACGAAAAAACCCGCCATTAGGCGGGTTCTTTCCTCGTAATGTCAGGAGGCTTGTGCCTCCTGGAGTAAGGATGACTTTTTGGTTTAAAGAGCAATCAATCTCATCACCAACGACAACTATTACGGGAGTGTTTGAGATCGACAAGGTATCTTTAAGGTCTTACGGGACCTTGGTTAGTAATACTTGTTCTTGTTCCTTAAGGGCTAAGCCAATTATGGGTGCTTAAGGAGATTACTAAAAGTCAGCTCTTAATTTAGTGGTAGTGCGCTATGCTTTCCTAAAGTCATAACTGATACTACGTAGCTAGGCTTAAGAGCGCGACGATTTTATTCGTGCTTTTCCTTATACTTAACAAGTTGACGGTCAACTTTGTCAATTAAGGCATCGATGGCTGCATACATGCTTTCATCTTCTGCTTCGGCGTGAAGTGAGCCGCCAGCAAGACTAATATCAGCTTTAGCAATTTGCTGAAGCTTCTCTACGGTTAAGGTAACAGCAATTGAAGTAATTGCATCGCCCTTACGCTCAAGTTTATTAAACTTGTCGGTAACGTAGTCATGAAGAGCGTCTGTGACCTTGAGTCCTACACCTTGGATGTTAATCTGCATATATTTGATCCTTAATCCAAACTTGTTGGATACCGAAAGTTTGGCTGACGTCCACCGCTGTTATTGTGCCTAGAGCACTAAATAGTCTTAGCAAAAATTCAGTCAAGTGCAGTATCAAAAGACTACTTTGTAACAGAGGTTCCTACTGCTAGAAACTATCACCAAAAGCAGAGCTTTTGCTTAAGTTGGTTCTTGAGGATATCTTGCCGTAGTCGCAAAACTGTTTTATAAAAATATAGTCAGCGACGGTGATACATCAAGCAAACAGGGTTCGTCGTACCCTATTGGTGTATTGCAACCTTAACTTCATATTAACCAAAATACTGTCTTTGTGAATAGTAAATGTTGTAAGTTTTGATGTAGGTCAAGAAAAGGAAAGAGGCATTTTAAGCTAGTATGTCAGTATTTAAATGCTTAAAGACGGTTTATAAGCCATCTATAGATACTTATAGTAGTGATAAGTTTTTTTTAGCTAAAAGTGCTGCCTTAATCGTTTAAGGCAGCTTGAGCGCTAAACTAGACGCTTTCTTTGAGAGGAGGAGCCTATACCTAAAGCTTCACGGTATTTGGCAATGGTACGACGTGCTACACAAAAGCCTTTTTCTTTAAGCAAATTAGCAATTTGATTATCAGAATAAGGGCGACGAGGATTCTCACCTGAGACCAAGGTTTTAATCTCAGCACGAATAGCTGTAGAGGAGGCTGCGCCACCACTTTCGGTACTAACATGACTGGAGAAGAAGTACTTTAGTTCAAAGGTTCCTCTCATTGTGTATATATACTTCTCAGTGGTAACACGTGAGATAGTAGATTCGTGCATGTCAATTTCTTGGGCAATATCGTTGAGCACTAAAGGTTCCATGCGATGCTCACCATAGTCTAAGAAGGCTTTTTGGTGTTGCACAATGCAGCGTGCTACTTTGAGTAAAGTGTCATTGCGCTTAGCAATACTTTGAATAAACCAATTAGCTTCTTGTAATGAGGACTTAAAGAACTCCTTTTCTCGCTCATTACGGGCATAGCAGACTAAAGACTTATACTGCTCGTTTAGTTTGACTCGTGGAAGGGCATCAGGGTTGAGCACTACATCGTAATTGCCATCATCGTCTTTAATGACTAACACATCAGGAATGATGTAATCAGCCTTCTCTTTAATCGCACTGTGCCCTGGACGTGGGGTAAGGGCGATAATAACATCATTGACCTTTTTTAAGACGTCTTCTTTAACGCCCAACTTAGAGCATAAAGAGCGATAGTCATGGTTAGAAAGTAAATCGAGGTATTTGTTTACGACCTCATAGGCCATGCGTACTTCATCGCGCTGATCGTGAGTTAAGAGTTCTTTAAGTTGAATTTGTAAACACTCTTTAACCGAGCGAGCACCTACTCCTAAAGGATCATAGTTTTGAATAAGTTTTAAGATAATCACTAGGTCTTCTAGAACACTATCTTGATACTTGCTTTGCACTAAAGGCAGTAAGCTTTCAAGCTCTTCGCTAAGATAACCGCTATCGTCAATAGCATCGATAATAACTTCAGCAATAAAGCGATCTTTGCCCTTAAGAGGCGAGCAATCTAATTGCCACATTAAGTGGTCATGAAGGTTAATTTGGGTTTCGCCTTCATACATGCCCTCATCATCAATCACACTGCCTTTAGAGCGCGATTTAGCACTGTAGTTATCCTCGTGATTAAAGCTTTCAAGATTCTCTTGAGTAGAACTACTACCTGGATCAATTTGAGCCTCAGTAAGCTTGCTTGGCAAGTCATCTATAGGACTATTGCTAACATCATCTTGATGCTCAATCTGTTCATCATGACTTTGATACTCTAAAGATGAGGATCCACGTATATCATTATCTGAGCCCATAAGCTCATTCATAGAGGAAATTTCGCCATTAGCTTTATTGTCTCCACTGAGATCAATGTCAGCTCCTTGATAAGAGGCATCATCAGAGAAAGGATCATAAACCTCACTATCATTTTCTTGGCGCTCGCGCTCAGCCATAGCCTCTAAAGATTCCACGTTGGCATTGGCTATGGTTTCATCAATCTCTAATAAGGGATTGGTCTCGATAGTCTGTTGAATCTCTTGACGCAGATCAAGGGTTGATAGTTGCAATAGGCGAATTGCTTGTTGCAACTGGGGCGTCATTGTTAGCGTCTGGGTTTGGGCTACTCTAAGTTGTAGCGAGTTGCGTAAACCAGCCATGATATACAATTATCCTATAGTGAGAAGTTCTTACCCAAGTAGACTTCCTGTACTTTCTTGTTGTCTAGTACTTCTTGTGCCGTACCCTGGGCAATAATCTCACCAGCGTTCACTATATAAGCTTTGGCACAAACGTCTAAAGTTTCGCGCACATTGTGATCAGTGATCAAAACGCCAATATCGCGATCTCTTAGGTGTTTGATAATGTCTTTAATGTCAGAGATGGAAATAGGATCCACACCTGCAAATGGTTCGTCGAGCAAGACAAATTTAGGGTTAGCAGCTAGAGCTCGAGCAATCTCAACTCTACGGCGCTCACCGCCAGAAAGAGCCATGCCTAAGCTCTTACGAATATGCTCGATATGGAACTCTTCTAAGAGTTCGTCAACTCTTTGTTGTTTTTCAGATGTGCTTAAGTTAGCTTGCAGTTCAACGACACTCATTAAGTTCTGCTCTACAGTAAGCTTTCTAAAAATAGAGTTTTCTTGAGGCAGATAACCTAAACCTGCTTGAGCTCTTTTATGCATAGGCATATGGGTAATATCGACCTTGTCGATAGAAACATTGCCATTTTCAGTCGAAATAATGCCCACAATAATGTAGAAAGATGTAGTTTTGCCAGCGCCATTAGGGCCCAATAGTCCCACGACACTACCACTTTCAATACTTAAACTAACATCATTGACTACTACACGACCTTTGTAGGTTTTCTTTAGGTGATTAACTTGTAATAGACTCATGGAGCTTATTTCTTATCTTTGGAAAAATCAGCTGGAACAAAGGTGCTTGAGACACGTCCACCTTGGCTATTGTTATTATAGGCGCGCATCTTTTGGGTATTGATATTGTACTCAATACGTTCACCTGACATTTTAGATTCGCCTTGCCAAATAGTGGCACGACCTTGTAAAACGATTTTGGTGTTATCAGGTAAATAACTTAAAGTGCTGGCACGAGCCTTTATGTAACGTCCATTATCTTGTAGTTGCTCAAAAGTTACAGGGTTGCCATAGGCCACAATAGATTGAAGTGATCCTTTAGTAGAGCGGGTAACTTCTATCTTATCAGCATTTAATTTCATGGAGCCTTGGGTGACTTCCACATCTCCTGAAAAGAGCAGTTTATTGGCCTGTAAGTCTGCGCTTTGCTCTACGGCCTGGACGTTGATAGGTTGGCCATGATCACTTTTTAACGCATAGATAGGTGAGGCAAAGAGCGCACAAGAGAGCACTAAAGCAGCGCGCTTAAGGGTAATAAACTGCATGAGGCTTGTCCTTTATAACGAATGTTTTCTTGGTTAGATCTACTAAATAGTTAGATCCTTCGTTAACAAATTGAGCTCCTTTAATAGTGATTTTAGCTCGGGAGCTGATCTCATTAGTTTGCATATTAAAGTACACTTCAGGGGTGGTAATCTCTTTAATTGCTGCTGTTGCATAGTTAGGTTTTACTTTAATATTGCCTTTCAGGTTCGCGACTTGATTAAAAATAATCTCGCCTGAATCTGCAGTAATTTGCCAGCCTTGAGTAGCTTCTTGTTGCTTGTGATCATAAAAGAAACCTGACAGACCTCTAGTTAACACTAGGTCTTTATTTTGGTAAAAGGCAACTTCTTGAGCGAAGATACTATGGGTAATAGCACCTTCTTGATTGTACAATTTGGCTGTAAAGTTCTGAGCCTCAAAAGTAGGGTAGCGTACCTTAATATCATCAGTACTGATTTGGCCTGTTAGGCCAGAGATGCGATACATCAAACCAGCACAGATAGTGAGTAAGGCAGCAATAATAATCGATCGAAGAGTAACGCCCATAACTAAAGTACCAGCAAAGACTACTAGCTCACGCTCCCAAAGCGGCGTGCAAACCATAAGCTATCTATTTTAGCTAAATTTTTAACAAATTGGCCCAAAAGTTGCCTTTATTTTCTGGAAATCAGCTGTTGGCTCACAAATAAGGCTTAACTAATAGTGAAGCCTTATTTGTAATTACTGCTGGGCGTGAGCAAAGCCTAGTTGCTTATCAAAGAGAAAGTGAGGATAGCCCTCAGGGGTGATTTTACCTTGAGCCATTAAGATCAGATCGCAAAATTCACGGGCTGCGCCCTTGCCCCCTTCAAGAGTTAAGACCAAAGAGGCAATACGCTTCATGTAATGATAACCGTCTTGGGGACAAGCACTGACTGAGGCATTAGTAAACAGCGGGATGTCATTGACATCATCTCCCATGACCGCTAACTGCTCCTTACTAAGCTCAAGTTGAGCCATAAGATCTAAAAGTGCCGCCTCTTTATCCATTTGTCCTTGAATAACAAAATCAATGTGCAGTTCTTGAGCACGACGCTTTGTGAGCGGAGAGTCACGTCCTGTGAGTAATGCGACCTTCAGGCCTGCTTTGCGTAAGAGTGAAATGCCCATGCCATCTTTGCAGTTAAACTTCTTGAGCTCATTGTCCTGACGATCGAGATAAATACCACAATCGCTTAAGGTGCCATCTACATCAAATACTACTAATTTAATATGCTTGAGACGCTCAACTAACTCCTCATTAAGAGGCTGATAACAAGTCATCATGAGGCAGATTTCTCCTTAGATTAAACCTGCTCTTAGCATATCATGCATATTAAAGGCACCAATGACCTTATTATCATCATCGACCACAATCATAGCTGAGATCTTTTTATGTTGCATGATATTTAAAGCATCAGCAGCTAGACATTCAGCTTTGACGCTAATACCGCCAAAGGTCATAACTTTAGATAGCTTGTCGTGTACTGAGAGCTCTTTTTCTAAAGTGCGCCGTAAGTCACCATCGGTATAGACACCCTCAAAATGGCCCTCATTATCTACTACTGCGATAATACCTAAGGTCTTAGCTGTCATTTCTAATAAAGCTTCTTTAATGGTGACATCTTGGCAACAGAGAGGAATTTCTTTTCCTGTGTGCATGATATCGCTACAACGTACTAAGAGCTTACGACCTAAAGCACCACCAGGATGAGACATAGCAAAGTCTCTTTCTGTAAAGCCACGAGCCTCTAGCAGAGCAATAGCTAAGGCATCGCCAATGGCAAGTTCAGCAGTAGAGCTGGAGGTAGGTGCGAGATTTAATGGGCAAGCTTCCTTGCTAACATGTGCGCTTAATGCCACATCAGATGCTTTAGCTAAAGAAGACTCTAAATTGCCTACAATAGCAATTAAAGGAATATTACGACGACATAATAAAGGGATCATGAGCTTGAGCTCAGAGCCTTCACCTGAGTTGGAAATAGCAATAACCACATCGCTTGGGCCTATCATGCCCAAATCGCCATGAGCGGCTTCGCCTGCTTGCACGAAGAAAGCTTGGGTTCCTGTAGAAGCTAAGGTGGAGGCAATTTTGGTAGCAATATGACCTGATTTACCAACACCAGTTAAGATAACTTTACCTTTACAGTTAATAAGCAAATCACAAGCTTTGACAAAGTTGTCATCAATAGTGTTAACGAGCTCTAAGATAGCTTCAGCTTCTTCACGTAAGACTCTTTGTCCAGCTTTAATACAGGTCTCTTTAAACATTGCTGTCCTTTTCCTTTAGCTAATTTTTAACAAGGGCTTTTGTGCTAAGCTTAGCATCACATTGAGCACAGATTAATTATAATCGCATTGTATAAGTTGAGCACTGTTCAATTTATGCAAGATAGTTTTAGGTAAGTGGATGTCATTATGCTCGATAACACAACCTTAGTTAAGGTCGATGATGTGTACTTCTCTTATGGGGGACGTACTATCTATAAGGGTATGTCTATGGACATCCCGCGCGGTAAGATTACTGCTATTTTAGGTCCATCAGGTACAGGTAAAACTACATTATTGCGTTTAATTGGTGGCCAGTTGCGTCCTGATGCAGGTACTATCACTTTTGATGGGATTGATGTGCATAAGTTAAAGCGCACTGATCTTTATGAGCTGCGTAAGCGTATGAGTATGCTCTTTCAAAGTGGTGCTTTATTTACTGATCTCAATGTCTTTGAGAATGTCGCTTTCCCTTTGCGTGAGCATACTAAACTCCCTGAGGTCTTAATTCATGATCTGGTAATGATGAAGTTAGAGGCTGTAGGCTTGCGAGGTGCAGCTTATTTCTCCCCTAATGAGCTCTCGGGTGGTATGGCTCGTCGTGCTGCATTGGCTCGCTCCATTGCTCTTGATCCTGATTTGATTATGTATGATGAGCCTTTTGTGGGCCAAGATCCTATTACTATGGCTGTACTGGTCAAGTTAATTAAGGATCTCAATGACTCTTTAGGTATTACCTCTGTGATTGTTACTCACGATGTCCAAGAGGTATTGTCTATTGCTCATCAAGTCTTTATTGTTGCTGATGGTCAGGTCATTGGCTCAGGAACTCCTGATGAGGTGCGCAATAGTTCTGATCCTAAGGTGTTGCAGTTTATTCAGGGCGACTATGATGGCCCTTATGCGTTTAACCTCAAAGCTGAGAAGGCATATTTAGAGGATCTTTAATGTTTAGTTTCGTAGGTCAATTAGGCCGCTATGCGCTAGGAAAGGTGACCTCCTTAGGCCGCTCTACCATTATGCTCTATCATTCCTTGGTAGGTAAGCCTGACTTTGCTAAGCACTTTCCTTTGCTCATTAAGCAAATTTATTTTGTGGGCGTCCAGTCCATTGTGATTATCCTAGTTTCAGGCTTATTTATTGGCATGGTGCTAGGTTTACAAGGCTTTAATATCTTAAAGGACTTCATGGCTACTAGCTCCTTAGGCCCTTTAGTAGCTTTGGCTATTATTAGAGAGTTAGGCCCTGTAGTTACTGCTTTACTCTTTGCTGGTCGTGCAGGCTCAGCTTTAACTGCCGAAATTGGTCAGCTTAAAGCTTCAGAGCAATTATCCTCTATGGAGATGATGGCTGTTGATCCGCTGCGTCGTATCATTTCCACCCGCTTTTGGGCAGGTGTGATTTCTATGCCTATTTTATCCATACTCTTTTGCTTGGTAGGCATTTATGGTGGCAAGCTAGTTGGTGTAGATTGGCTAGGTTTAGATGATGGCACTTATTGGTCAGGCATGCAAAGTTCTGTTGATTTAGTCGATGACATTGGTTGCATGATGGTCAAGGCTATTATTTTCTCCATTGCTTGTGTCTGGATTGCTCTTTTTAATGGCTATGATTCCAAGCCTACCTCTGAGGGTATTTCCAGTGCTACTACTGCTACCGTAGTACAATCATCTTTAGCTGTGTTGGGCCTCGACTTCGTGCTCACTGCCCTTATGTTCTAGGACGAAAAATTATGAAATATAGCAAGATTGAATTTGGTGTCGGACTGTTTATGGTCTTGGGCATTGTCGCTGCCGTTATTATGTCTTTAAAGGTAGCAGGCTTAGTCTTAGATAGTTCTTCTGATACTTATAGCGTTTCAGCCAAGTTTGACAATATTGGCTCCCTTAAGTTACGTGCTCCAGTGCGTATTGGCGGTGTAGTCATTGGCCGTGTTGATGGTATCTCTTTAGACAAAGAGGACTTAGTGCCTGTAGTTACCATGTCCATTCAGTCTAAGTACAATGAACTATCCTCTGAGTCCAAGGCATCAATCTTAACCTCTGGTATTATTGGTGAGCAGTATATTGCCATTACTCCAGGCTTTTATGACGAAGAGTTAGGTTCGACATACTTAAAAGATGGTGATGTCATTGTTGACACTGGCTCTGCCGTGATCTTAGAGGACTTAATTTCTAAGTTTTTATACAACTCTAGTGTTGCAGATAGTGCTGACAAAGAAGAGCAGCCTTAATTTTGAGCTAAGTTTTCTTTGCTAAGCTATGTTTCTATAGGACTAATCTAAAGGTGGACCTTATGAGAAAGATAATTGCCGCAGCTATGTTGATGCTTGCTACTGTATTTGGCGTACAAGCTCAAGAAGTAGATATGAAAGACCCTTATAAAATGGTCACAGTGGTTGCCGATAACGCTTTTAACAAGCTTAAGGTTAATAAGGACAAGATCTCTGATGTTAATTTCCGTAAGGATTTAGTTCGTACCGATCTTCTTCCTTATGTTGATACCCGTTATGCTGGTTTTAAGGTTATGGGCACTAACTTAAAGAAAGCTAGCTCGCAAGAGCGTGACGCTTTTTGTGATGCCTTTGCTGAGTACATCGTAGCTTCCTTTGCTGATGCTTTAGCTATGTACAATAATCAAGATCTCGTCCTACCTGACTACAAGCAAGTATCTGCTGATGCTAGTCAAGTAAATGTTAAGTTCTTAATTCGCGAGAGTGGTAAGCAGGACTTAGAGTTGATCTTTAAGTTACGTAAGAATTCCAAGAGTGGTGAGTGGCGTGCTTATGACTTGGTCTCCGAGGGTATTTCCATGTTAACTGCCAAGGAAAATGAGCTTTCCCCTCTTATTCGTGAAAAAGGTATTAAGGCTGTTACTGATTTAATCAATAAGCACAACCAAAGTGGTAGTACCGAGGTTATTAAGTAGCATGTTTGCCAAATTAACCCATGTTGAGGTCGCTCAGCTTTGGAGTCTGCGTGAGCAGATTTTTAAAGCAGCGCAAGTTGACCTTAAAGACAATGAAGAGATGGACTCAGCAGGTGTGGCTTTTTTGGTGCAATGGGCCAAAAGCCAAGGGGGCAAACTTACTATCTACCATGCGTCAGATAAGGTACGCTCCTTAATTAAGACTTTCCGTCTGGAGCCGCTCTTTGTGCTGAAGTAACAAAAATCCTGGCTAGTCCAGGATTTTTCGCTATTATAAGGGCCATTTTTATAAGGGGTAGTACATGAGTAATGTAGGCCGCGCTTCCTTGGTAGGACCTAGGATGATGCGCATGATCAAGCTTAATATCTTGTTTATTGCTATTGGTGTGGGCATTAGCACTTACTTTATCTTTCACTATGTGACTTGGCTTGCTCCTATCAAGTACCCTTTAAAGAACTTCATTGATAGTATTGTCCCGCTGCTTATATTCACCTTGCTCTTTTTAGCCTTTAGCAAGGTCGAGCTAAAAAAGATGAAACCACGCCGTTGGCACTTTATCTTATTGCTTTTCCAATTAGGTGTCCCTTTTGCAGTGGTACTCTTAATGGTGTCATTCCCTGAGCTAGGCACTTTGTGGCGCTTAGAGCTTGAGGGCATCATTGTTTGTGTCATTACTCCCACAGCAGCAGCTGCTGCCGTCATTACAGGCAAATTAGGTGGTGATGAGTCTTCACTTACTACTTATACTTTGCTGTCAAACTTAGGCGCGGCTATTGGCATCCCGCTTATGTTTCCTTTGATCTCAAGTAATGCTCAAGGTGGCTTTATTCATGAGTTTTTGATCATTATGAGACAGGTATTCCCACTTATTGTGCTACCTTTAATTTTAGCGCAAAGTATTCGCTATTTAATTAAGCCGTTAAATCAGTTTATCTGTACCAAACTCAAGGAATTTAACTTCTACTTATGGGCTTTTACTTTAAGTACTATCTCTGCTACTGCTTGTTCTAATATGATGAACTCACCTGAAAGTGCTGCAACCATGACCAATTTAGCCTTGGTAGGATTATTGTTTACTGCAGTGCAATTTGCTTTTGGTAAGTTTATAGGTCATTTGGAAGGTCAGAGAATTTCAGCAGGTCAGGCTTTGGGTCAAAAGAACATGGTAATTGGTATTTGGATTGCTTTAGCTTATTTAAGCCCAGCCTCATCCATTGCTCCTGGCTGTTATATCTTATGGCAAAATATAGTTAATTCTTGGCAGCTCTACTATCGCGAGACACGCAAGTTAACTTATCAAGATAAGGTATGAATTACTTCCGCCAAATCATACGATTATGGCGTGAGCTTCATGGCGTAGCTAATTTAAAGAAAAAAGGATGTTCATTAAGAACATCCTTTTTTAGTATTAATCTTCAGCAGTAACCTTATCTAAGGCAGCGGCTGCTGCCGAAGCTGCAGTGGCAGCATCTTCATTATCGAAGATATCGGCCATACAAAAAGCAAAGTTCTTATCTTGCTCTAAAGGTAAGAGCGCTAAAGCAATCATGTTGTTCTTTAAAGAAGGAGCCCACTTTTCCTTAAAGATGCTTAGTTTAAGCTCGACCATCTCAAAGTTCTCATTGGTGTTGTCATCTGCATTATCTAAGTAATACTGTACAAAACGTGGGTGGCACCAAATAGGTAAGAACATGTGATAAGTGGAGCTATCATCGCCCTCTTCTGGATTATCTTCAAAGATTAAAGGCATACCTTGCTCGCCTTTTTCTTTTAAAAGGTAAATGGTCTCTTGCTCTTGGCAGTGCTTTAAGCAAAAGAACTGGCGATAGTCGTCGTCTAGTTGTAAGACGGCGTTGTACATTTGTTCGGTAAGCTCTAACATGATGAGATCTCGCTTAAGGTTAATATCGTTCTTCTTATTATACTTACTTTCGCTCTAGTAGAGGCTTTAAGAATTTTCCAGTGATGGAGTTAGGGTTGGCTGCTATCTCCTCAGGAGTGCCAGTAGCAATAATTTGTCCGCCACCTAAACCGCCTTCTGGACCTAAATCAATAATTTGGTCAGCACATTTGATGACATCTAAATTATGCTCAATGACAATAATGCTATTGCCTTCATCTCTCAGACGTAAGAGCATATCCAAGAGCTGTTTGACATCGTGAAAATGTAAACCTGTAGTAGGTTCATCTAATACATAAAGCGTGTTCTTGGTAGAGATTTTGGAGAGCTCTTTAGCTAGTTTAATGCGTTGAGCCTCACCGCCTGAGAAGGTCAAGGCAGATTGGCCTAAGGTGATATAGGACAAGCCTACATCCATCAGTGCTTTGAGCTTGCGCTTGAGTTTAGGAATGGCCTCAAAGAAGCTATAAGCCTCTTCTACTGTCATATTGAGTACTTCAGAGATATTTTTACCTTTATAGCGCACTTCTAAAGTTTCACGATTATAACGTTGACCTTCACATTGTTCACATTGCACATAGACATCAGGTAAAAAGTGCATTTCTACTTTAATGGTGCCATCGCCTTGGCAGGCTTCGCAGCGTCCACCTTTGACATTAAAGGAGAATCGTCCAGCGCTATAGCCACGTGCACGTGCTTGCTCTGTTTGAGCAAAGAGCTCGCGAATGCCCGTAAAGAGATCGATATAGGTAGCAGGGTTAGAGCGTGGTGTTCTGCCAATAGGGCTTTGGTCAATGCAAATAAGTTTATCAAAGTGCTCCAGACCAGTAATATTCTCACAGTGTTCTTTTTTCAGGTGTGCTAAGACTTGTGGTACCAAGGTATCGTTAACCAAGGTGGACTTGCCTGAGCCTGATACACCTGTAACTACAGTAAAGCATCCTACTCCAAAGGAGGCAGTAATATTCTTAAGATTATTGCCTGAGCAGTTTTTAATAGTTAAAAATCCTCTTGGGGATACCCTTTTTGTAGGTACAGCAATGCTTTTGCGTCCAGTAAGATAGTCTGCTGTTAAAGACTCCTTACATTGCATGATCTGCTCTGGACTGCCAGTTGCAACAATAGATCCGCCATGGACACCTGCTCCAGGGCCAATATCTACAATGTAATCAGCCTGTCTAATAGCGTCCTCATCATGCTCTACTACAATAACGCTATTACCTAAATCTCTTAAATGCATGAGGGCATCAAGTAGACGCTGATTATCACGCTGATGCAAACCAATGCTTGGCTCATCAAGCACATACATTACACCTACTAAGCCAGCACCAATCTGGCTTGCTAGGCGAATGCGTTGGGACTCACCTCCTGATAAGGTATCTGCTGAGCGTGCTAAGTTTAAATAACCTAAGCCTACGTCCTTTAAGAACATTAAGCGCTCACGTACTTCCTTTAAGATACGTTCAGCAATTTGGCCTTCTTGGATACCTAGCTTAAGATTATTAAAGAATTCATAGCACTCATTAATCGACATTTCATTAATTTGAGGCAAACTCTTATTGCCAATAAAAACATGGCAGTACTCTGCTTTTAAACGCGTACCATGACAATCTGGACAAACTTTACTTTTCATCAGGCTATTAAGCTGATTTTGATAGCTTTCTGATTCACTTTCTTTGGCTTGGCGTTCAAAATAACGAATAACACCTAAAAAGTCCTCAGTGCCATAGAAGATTTGCTGACGTTGTTCATAACTGAGCTCTTTAAAGGGCTTAGTAATATCAATACCATGGGTATCGCACATTGGAACTAAAAGACGATAAAAGCTCCATGAGCGCTTATCCCATAGAGCAATAGCCCCATCTTCAATGGACTTATTAGGGTCGCTTACTACTTTATCCTCATCAAATACCATGAGTTTGCCCAGACCATCACAACTAGGGCAAGCACCATGAGGGTTATTAAAGGAGAAGTTACGAGGCTCAAGTTCACTTATAGAGTAGCCACAAATAGGGCAAGCATATTGTGAAGATAATAACAGCTCTTCATTTGTCTCGTGCTCTTCCATAGGCGCAACTATGGCTAATCCATCTGTTATCTTTAAAGCTGTTTCAAAAGATTCAGCTAGGCGTTGAGCAAGTTCAGGTCGAACCTTAAATCTATCGACTATTACTTCAATATTGTGCTTGATATGGAGCTTGAGCTCAGGAGGATCGCTCAGATCGCAAATTTCACCATCAATACGTGCTCTAATAAATCCCTGCGCTGCTAATTGTCCTAATAATTGACGATACTCGCCTTTGCGACCTCTTACTACGGGAGCTAATATCATGAGTTTGGTATTGTTCTCATAGCTTAAGGTCTGATCTACCATTTGGGAGATTGTCTGTGCCTTTAAGATCGTACCATGTTGTATACAGCGAGCCTGACCAATACGAGCAAAGAGCAGACGCAAGTAGTCATGAATTTCAGTAATAGTACCTACAGTGGAGCGTGGATTATGGGAGGTAGCCTTTTGCTCAATAGAAATAGCAGGAGAGAGACCATCAATAGAGTCAACATCAGGCTTGTCCATGAGCTGCAAGAATTGTCGAGCGTAAGCAGATAATGACTCAACATAACGTCTTTGTCCTTCAGCATAAAGGGTATCAAAGGCTAGGGATGATTTACCTGATCCTGAGAGGCCAGTGACAACACAAAGCTGATTGCGAGGTATGGTCACAGTAATATTCTTGAGATTGTGGGTGCGAGCTCCACGTACGACAATTTGATGATCCATAATGAATTTTAAAGTTTATTAAACTATTTCTTTTGTCAGGCAAAATCTTGTACATTAGAATGCCTAGCTGAAGTTTTTATTTTCGCAAAATACTATTAATTAATTATTATAATATTGCGTTAAAATTCCAGTAGTGTACTTATCTTAAGCGCTAAGTGCTTATGAGGCCTGAACTGGTAGTGTAATTGTTAATTAAGGATGCTGCATATGGCAAGAAGTCTTAATAAAGTAATGCTTATTGGTTATATCGCTGATGAGCCTGTTATTCGTAGCACTAACAATGGCGGCAAGGTTGCCAATGTAACCTTAGTTACCAATGAGCGTGTCAAGAACCAAGCTACCAATGATTGGGGTGATGTTCCTGAGTGGCATCGTGTAGTATTTTGGAATCGCAATGCTGATACTGTTGAATCTTTTATACATAAGGGCTCTCGCTTATATGTAGAAGGTCATCTTAAGACCAGCTCTTATGTAGATAAAACTGGTGTTAAGCGTTATTCTACTGAAATTGTTTGCGACAATATGATCATGCTTGACTCTCGTCGTGATAGCAATGGTGGTGGCGATTTCTATGCTACTAATCAGGCTGCAAGTGGCGGTGGTGAATACTGGGGTAATAATAATAATAATAATAATAATACTCGCTTTAATGGTGGTAATAACCGAACTTATAACTCTTATAGCGATGGTGCTAATAGAGCTAGCCCTTATCAATCTCAAGTTTATGCAGGCAATGACTCTACATATCAAAGTCAAGATAGCTTTGCGCCAGCTAATCAAAGTTCATTTTCAAATGACAGCTTTGCTTCAGCTCCTGCACCAGTTAATCAAGCTCCATTTGCTAATACCAGCTTTGCTCCAGCAACTTCAAGTTCATTTGATGGCGATAACTTTGCGCCTGCGTCCTCTGGTGCAACTAGTCCTAGCACTCCAACTCAATTTCCTCAGACTCCAGCAGCACCAAGTCCTGTAGTGGAAAATGGTGGCGGTGATGATGATATTCCGTTTTAAATAAGAAAATACCCCTGCTCAGTGAGTTGGGGTATTTTTTTTCATAAAGCCCATAAATTAGCTGGCGCTATTGTCATTTACCTTGAGATAGTGCTAAGATCCTAATATTGGTAATATAGGGCAAAAGTGCCTTTATTTAGGGAACTAAATAGCAAAGTGCAGGTCTTATTATTACTAAAGTAAAGCTATGAGTATCTATTGGCGTATATGCTATACTTGTGCTCTGTCTTAGGTAAGATGGGCCTTATGTAACATAAGGGTGAGTCTACTTAAGTTATTAGCTCTGTTGGTTCCTCCCGAAAGGTTGAGTTGATAAGATAGAGTATGAGCATGGGGGTACAAATAGCCCCAAGGAAGAGAGCACTTCCTGTACCTGTGTGGTACTTAATATCTAAAGGCTTGCCTTTAGGTAGTGTTCGCTACTGTACACCGTGATTAGGTAAAACATGTTAGTTGATATGTTCTTGAGCTAAGCTGCCCTCTGTGGAGCAGAACTGACATGCTTTTTTAGGTAAAAACCTTGCGCTTGGCTTTTTGCTAAACGAATGGGAACCGACGTTTAACTATTATCTTTAGTCGCCTATGAGGCAGAACTTGAGGGAAGTTAGGCGCTGACTGTTACTAAAGAAATTATGCGGCTGTTAAGTATGCTTTCCTTTCATGGTAACTGACACCATGGCTTGATCTTTATAAGTGCTAGTGAACTTATGTATGTAAGTGGGTAGCCCTAAGGTCGCTGTAGTGTCTAGTATGCGTGAGAGAGGAGTGGGGACTTCAGCTGGAACTTTGAAGGTAGTGATAGTTAGTGGGAAACTCTTTGAGATCTGGTACTTAGAGTCTAAAAATGTGGTTAGCGTGCAGGTAGGCGTTTAGTTGGCAAGAAAGCTTGAGTATGTGGTTTTATGCTAGAAGCGTGCTTGTTTTGATGCAGGCGCAGCTTGGTTATTACCCAAGCAGGTGTTCACCCCTTTAATAATAGAGGTATGTAATATCAGAGTAAATCTAAAGTAGTGCATATAATTTTTATTTGCTTATATCATTTTTCAATGGTATAAGGGGCTTTATGGCCTTTTTTTGTCGAAGTGCTTCTTGAAAAAAATATCAAGATCGGCGCTCGAACTTTTGCGCACTAAAGAAAGTAAAATGCTCGATATGCCTCCCTACTAAAATAGCGCAATAATCTACTGGCTCAAGGTTTACGCAAATGTTTAAAAAACTTCGCGCCATGTTCTCCAACGACTTATCCATTGACTTGGGAACTGCTAACACATTGGTATACGTTAAAAACAAAGGCATTGTTTTAAATGAGCCTTCTGTTGTTGCCGTCAAATTGGATAAAAATGGTGGCTCTCAGCGCAAGATCAGCGCTGTAGGTAAAAACGCCAAGGTAATGTTAGGCAAAAACCCTGACGATATCGAAGTTATTCGTCCTATGAAGGACGGTGTGATTGCCGATTTCCAGTACACCGAAGAGATGTTACAAAACTTCATCGACAAGGTACTATCTGGCTCTCATCTCTTCCCATTTAAGCCATCTCCTCGCGTCTTAGTTTGTGTGCCATGTGGTGCTACCCAAGTTGAGCGTCGTGCTATTCGTGAGTCGGTCGAAGGTGCTGGTGCATCCGAAGTTTTCTTAATTACTGAGCCAATGGCAGCAGCAATCGGTGCAGGCTTACCTGTTTCTGAGGCTGCAGGCTCCATGATTGTTGATATCGGTGGTGGTACCACTGAAGTAGCCATTATTTCCTTAAATGGTGTGGTCTACTCTAGCTCAGTTCGTGTAGGCGGTGATCGCTTTGATCAATCTATTATCAATTACGTACGCAATACCAAGCGCTATGAGATTGGTGAGGCTACTGCTGAGCGCGTTAAGATTGAAATTGGCTCTGCTTATGCTGAGCAAGAAGTTCACGAGAAAGAGATTCGTGGTCGCTCTGTAGTTGAGGGTGTACCTCGTTCCTTTACCTTAAATACCAATGAGATCTTAGAGGCTTTAAGCGATCCAATTAAGGAAATCGTCGCTGCAGTTAAGGCTGCCTTAGAGAAGTCTCCTCCAGAGTTAGCTGCTGATATTTCTGAGCGCGGCATGATGCTCTCTGGTGGCGGTGCTTTATTACGTAACTTAGATAAGTTATTACGCGAAGAAACTGGTATTCCTGTGATCGTGGCAGACGATCCTCTCACCTGCGTAGCTCGTGGTGGTGGTCGTGCTCTTGAGATGTATGATTCTCAAGAGAATGAGATTTTCGACTAAGTTAATCTTAGTTTGCCTTGATGCCCAAAGGCCCGACCTAGTAGCTATTAGGTTGGGCTGTTTTGTTTATTGGTGGTCACTTTGAATAGAGCAGAGCCTCCTACTTTGTTATTTCACTTGCGCTTCTTTTTAGTGCTGGTACTGTCTTTGGGACTAATTATCTGCGATGTACGAATGAAGGTTTTTACTGACCTTCGCTACTATGTCGAAACTGCTCTTTATCCCGTATTAATCTTTGCCGATTCTCCTCAATCTGTTTCTCAAGCCGTATCTACACAATTTAAAACTCGTGGCGAGTTAATTGATGATAATGAGCGCTTGTCTACAGAGAATTACTTGCAACGTGTGGATATCATGCGTCTGCAAACTCTAGAACAAGAAAATGCCGCCTTGCGCAAGCTCTTAAACTCACCATTGCAATCAACCTCCCGCCGTATGTTCGCTGAGGTAATTAGTGTCGATAGTGATCCTTATTTACAGCGCTTAGTAGTTAATCGTGGCTCTAGTAGTGGGGTCTATGATGGTATGCCTGTTATTACTGATGAGGGTTTAGTAGGACAGGTAGTAAGTGTCTCTTACGCCAGTTCACGTGTGTTATTGTTCTCTGATCCATCAAGTGCTATTCCTGTGGTTAATAATAGAAACCAAGTACGAGCTATCTTGTCTGGTACGGGATTGCATGATGAGTTGGTCATTGAGAATGTACCTCGCTCTACTGATATTAAAGAAGGCGACTTGTTAATTACTTCAGGTCTGGGCGGAGTTTTTCCAGAGGGCTATCCTGTCGCTATTGTAAGTTCAGTGGGCTTTTCTGAAGATCAGCCTTTTGCTGAGGTAAAAGCCAAGCCTTTAGTAGATACTGATAAGATCCGCTATGTCTTGATGTTCTGGTATCAAATTAACAAGAATTATGACTCCCAAGATATCAAGCCTAAAGAGCGCACTGATAGTAAGAGAGTATTACGCCAAGAGCGTATTAAGCGTCTTATCGATAGCTTAACTGATGATTATCGCGCCGATGGCTCACGTAAGAGCACTAAGACTCAGGAGGGTGACGGTGCCTAATCAAAAAAATGAACTCAAACGCAGCTCTTATTTGATTTTTTTCCCTTTAGTATTTTTTATGCTGATTTTGGAAATTGTAAGGCTGCCTGCGAGCATTGCTCCTTATCGTCCTGATTTTACAGGCATGCTCTTAATCTTCTTTGCCATTACTGACCCTAAGAGGATCAATATTGGTGTAGCTTGGTTAACAGGTTTGGTCATAGATTTTTTAACAGGTGCGACTTTAGGTATTAATGCTTTAGTCCTTTCAGGACAAGTTTTTATTATCCTCTCCCAATTCCAGCACTTTGCACGCTTTAAGTTATGGCAACAGATGTTGGTCATTGGCATTGTTAACTTCATTTGCCATGTAGGTGTGTACTGGTGTGGCCACTTGTTAGGACAGTCAAGCTATAGTACTAATTTTACATGGCAAACCATAGTAACTATTTTAACTTGGCCTTTGATCTATATTCTGTGTATGTTCTTGTGGAAGTCATTTAATATCAATGGTGCCACTAGCAAGGATCAAACTACTTCGGATTAATTATTTATGGCTGATTTAATTTTGGCTTCTAGCTCTCCTCGTCGCAAAGACTTTGTTAGTAAATTAGGCTTAAGCTTTGATATTGTGGTGCCTGATATTGATGAGGCAGTGGCTCAGGGAGAAAGTGCTTGTAACTATGTTAAGCGTATGGCCTATCAAAAGGCTTCACTAGTCGCTCACAGCTATCACCAAAAGATCGTTTTGGCTGCCGATACCATTGTAGTATGTGATGATGTTATTGTCGGTAAGCCTGTTAATCGTGATGATGCCAAGCGTATTTTACGTATGCTCTCAGGTCGTACTCACGAGGTTATGACTGCTGTTTGTATTAAGCGTGCTGATAAGTGCTGTCAACTCCTTGAAGTTGCGGAGGTTACTTTTGCTCCTTTATCTGAGGAGTTAATTGACACTTATGTTGCTTCAGGTGAGTGTGATGATAAGTCAGGTGCTTATGCTGTCCAAGGTATTGGCGCTATGTTAATTGAGCGCGTTTGCGGCTCAGTTAGCACTGTAGTAGGTCTACCTATTTGTCAGGTACGCTGTGCTTTAGAGGATTTTGGTCTTAAGGTTAGAACTGTTAGTGTATAGGGGCCATGATGGATAACTTAGCTTATGTTAAAGAGCACCTGCTCTTAAAAGCAGGTATTGATGATGCTTTCTTAGCCCAATGCTTGGCTCTGTTGCAAGAGCGTCAGATAGACTTTGGTGATCTATTTTTTGAGCAGACTATTAGTGAGTCGTTCTTCTTGGAAGAGGGCATTATTAAAGAAGGATCTTATCGTATTAGTGCAGGATGTGGTGTCAGAGGCTTAGTTGGCGAGAAAACTGGTTTTGCTTTTACTGATGTCATAGACAAAAATGCTATTTTAGATGCAGCTCGTGCCGCACGCACTATTAGCTCAGGTCACAATTGTGAGCGTCAACATATTGTCTTATCTCATCAAGAGCTTAAGCCTTTGTATGTGCAAGACAATCCTTTAGAATCTTTTTCTCGTGAACAAAAGATTGCCCTGATCAATCGCGCTAATGAGGTAGCCCGTAGTGCTGATCCTAGAGTGGACCAAGTAGATGTCTCTTTAGGTCAAGTACATCGTTTAATGTTAGTGGCCAATACTGATGGTGTCATTAGTGCTGACGTGAAGCCTATTGTGCAATTTAATGTCTCAGTGGTCATGAAAAATGGACAGCGTCATGAGTCAGGTCATTCATCTATGGGGGGCTCTTATTTATTAGATGAGCTGTTAAAAGATAATGCCTATGAAAGCGTAGCTTTAGATGCTGTGCGTATGGCTTCTGTTAACTTAGAGTCGATACCTGCTCCTGCTGGTACTATGCCTGTAGTTTTAGGTTCAGGCTGGCCAGCAGTATTAATTCATGAGGCTGTGGGTCATGGTCTAGAAGGTGATGGTAATTACCATAAGACCTCGGCTTTTTGGGATAAGATGAGACAAAAGGTCGCATCTTCAGAGTGTACTATTGTTGATGATGGCACTATTGCTTATCGTCGCGGATCACAAAGTTGTGATGATGAGGGAACCAAAAGCGCCCATAATGTATTAATTGAAAATGGCATTTTGAAGTCCTTTATGCATGATCGTAGATCGGCTATGTTGATGAAGGCTGCACCTACAGGCAATGGTCGTCGTCAGAACTATAGTTGCTTGACCATTCCTCGCATGACCAATACTTATATGATGCCAGGTAAGTACGATAAACAGGAGCTACTTGAGTCCTTAGATCGTGGTATTTATGCTGTTAACTTCAGTGGCGGTCAGGTAGATACTACTTCAGGACGTTTTGTTTTCTCTGCCTCTGAAGCTTACTTGGTAGAAAAGGGTAAGATTGTTGCGCCTATTAAGGGTGCCACCTTAATTGGCTCAGGAGTTGAGACCATGAATAAGATCTGCATGGTAGGCAACGATTTAGAATTTGATAAGGGCATTGGCTGGTGCGGTAAGCAAGGCCAGAGTGTACGTGTAGGCATTGGTCAACCAACAGTTAAGATCAGTGACATTACCGTAGGTGGTTCCAACGCCTAAGATTTCACTAGTAAATTTTTTAAAGAGGACGTATGGCTGTACAAGAGCATTTTGAGGGATTTGACACAGCTCCAGATGAGCTTAGTCGTAGTGCCCATAAGCGCGAAGCCCAAGCTATTAGAAAGCTAGCTGACAAAATCGCCCAATTAGGAGATCAGGCTTTTTCGCGCTTAAGTTTTGAGGAAGCTGAGATCAAAGAGGCTTTTGTTAAGGCTAGATCATTACGTCGTAACAGTGATGAGCGTCGCCGTCAGTTGCAATTTGCCGCTAAGCTATTACGCTCTTTTGGTCATGAGGCCTTAGAAGAGCAATTGGAGGCTATGAATAGCACTGCTAAAGAAGATCCTCGCGCAATGCGTTTGGAGATGTTACGTGAGTTCTTAATTCATGGTGGCATCAAGGGCGTTAATGCTTTAGTTGAGCTTATTCCATCTATTGATAGAAATAAGCTTAGAACTTTAGTTAAGCGTGCTCATGACGAGCTCTCTTCTACCTTGCCTGATAGACCAGCAGCTCGTGCTTTATACCAATTTATTAAGGCCGAAACTAAGCGTGCTCAGGTTGAAATCTCTGATAACATGCTTCGTCCTAAGAGCAATGGTTCATAGTTATGGCATATTTTGAGCAATTACAAGAGCTCCAGCTCCATTATGAAGATTTAGCTACTCAAGCTGTCAAGATAGCTCAGAGCAAAGGTGCTGATGAAGTTCGTATTAAGATTTCTGCTGGTAAGGGCTTAGATATCTCCTCACGACATTGTGAAGTGGAGAATATTGAGTTTAATCAAATGCAGGGTATGAGCGTGTCTGTTTTCAAAGACAAGCACGGAGGTCATGCTGTAACCAATGATTTTTCTTTAGAGAGCATTAATGAGACCATCAATTCGGCCTTAAGCTTATGTGACTATACCTCTAAAGATGAGTGCTCGGGTTTGTGTGATGATCAAGATCTCTATCGTGGTAATTTAGATCTCAAGCTATTATATGAACTTGAAGAAGATCCTGATGTTATCGCTAATAAGGCCATTAATTTAGATAAGATGGCCACTCAATCTTTAGCTTCATATCCTGGTTTAAGCGAATCTGATGGCAGCTCTTATAGCATGCTCTACAGCCTGCGCACTTTAGCTACTAGCCAAGACTTTTGTCAAAGCTCTATTGAGTCTGAGTTTGCTAAATATTTAAGCTTAGTAGGTATGCAAGATGGTGTTATGCAGCGCTCTGGTGGCTATTACGGTGGTATTGACCCAAGTAAAGAGTGGTCTGATGAGCGCGTCTTACAAGAGGCCATTGAGCGTACCTTAGGTAAATTAGGTGCCCGCAAGGTAAAAACAGGTAGCTACCCTATTATTTTGACCCAAAGTGCTGCTCGTGAGTTTATTGGTACTTTCTTTAGTGCCATCAATGGCATGCGAGTCTATCAAAACGTAACCTTCTTAAAAGATGCCCTTAATACTAAGGTCTTTCCTGAGTTCTTAAACATTAAGGAAGATCCATGGATTATTGGAGGTCAAGGCTCAGCTGCTTTTGATAGTGAGGGTGTAGCTACCAGACCTTTACAAGTAGTTTCTAATGGTGAGCTTAAGGAGTTCTTTATTGACTCTTACTCGGCCCGCAAGTTGAAGATGCCTTGCAATGGCCATAATGATTCTGGCTATAACCTCTTTATTAGTGCTGATGATTCTCACACCTGCTCTCTTGAGGATATGCAAAAAGAAGTAGGCACAGGTTTGGTAATCAATTCCTTAATGGGCCAAGGCGTCAATATTATCAATGGTAACTTTAGCCGTGGTGCTAGTGGCTATTACTTTGTCAATGGCGAGCGTGTGCATGCAGTAGATGAGATTACTATTGCTGGTAATTTAAAGGATATGTTCTTATCTATTGCTAAGTTAGGCACAGACCTAGATGAGCGCTCACGATTACAAGTGGGATCTATATTGCTCCCTGAGGTTACAGTTTCAGGTAGTTAAGATACAAAAAAGGGGATAGCGCTAAGCTCTATCCCCTTTTTTCATATTTACTTAATCAGTATTATTCTAAAGTAATAATGGACTTGCCTGTCATCTCAGCTGGGATTTCCATGCCCATTAAGTACAACATGGTAGGAGCGATATCGCTTAAGCGACCGCCTTCACGCATGCTGGCCTTACGGCCTACATAGATAAATGGAACTGGTAAATTGGTGTGAGCAGTGAAAGGCTGACCAGTGGTAAGATCCTTCATACGCTCGCAGTTGCCGTGGTCAGCAGTGATTAAGCACTCGCCACCAACCTTCTCTAAAGAGGCAACTACACGACCGATACAATGGTCAACAGCCTCAACAGCCTTGATAGCAGCATCGTAAACACCAGTGTGACCAACCATGTCGCCATTTGGATAGTTACAAATAACAACATCGTACTTGCCAGATTCAATAGCAGCACATAGCTTGTCAGTTAATTCCTCTGAGCTCATTTCTGGCTGGAGGTCATAGGTGGCAACCTTAGGGCTTTGTACTAAGATGCGATCCTCACCAGGGAAAACAGTCTCAACACCACCATTAAAGAAGAAGGTTACGTGAGCGTATTTTTCAGTCTCGGAGATACGTAACTGAGTCTTGTCGTGAGAGGAGAGCCACTCACCTAAGGTATTGTTAAGATCCTCTGGTGGGTAAGCACAAGCAGTCTTAATATCAGCAGCGTACTGAGTCAACATAACAAAGTTGGAAAGCTTTGGAGTAGCCTTGCGAGTAAAACCGTCAAAGTCTGGGTTAACGAAAGCACGAGTGATTTGACGAGCACGGTCAGCACGGAAGTTCATGAAGATCATGGCATCGCCATCTTCCATAGCGACCTTCTCACCAATGATAGAGGCCTTTACGAATTCATCGTTCTCATCACGAGCATAAGCAGCCTCAATAGCTTCCTTGATAGATGGGTAGGCTGGGAACTCGCTTTGACCTAAGGTCATGAGGTCATAAGCCTGCTCAACACGATCCCAACGGTTGTCACGATCCATTGCATAGTAACGACCGATTACGGAAGCAAAACGACCTACGCCTAACTCCTTGAAGAGATCCTCAAACTTGCCAATAAACTCTAAAGCAGAACGAGGGGCTACGTCACGACCGTCTAAGAATGGGTGGAAGAAGATCTTCTTAGCACCGCGCTGAGCAGCTAGTTTGATCATGCCTAAGATGTGATCTTCATGGCTGTGAACACCACCTGGGGACATTAAGCCCATGATGTGTACAGCCTTATCGGCTGCTACAGCCTTATCAATAGCATCACATAAAACGGTATTGGAGAAGAAGTCGCCATCTTCAATAGCCTTGGTGATACGAGTTAACTCTTGGTAAACAATGCGTCCAGCGCCAATGTTGGTGTGACCTACCTCAGAGTTACCCATCTGACCATCAGGTAAACCTACATCAATACCAGAGGCAGAGATGTCAGTGTGAGCATACTTAGCACAAAGGCCATCAAGAACAGGGGTATTAGCATTGGTTACGGCGTTAAATTCATTAACTGGGTTATCACCCCAACCATCCATGATAATAAGAGCAAGAGTTTTCTTTTGTGCCATATCAGTTTGTCTCAATTACTGTTGTAAAGATGTAAAGGATATCTTGATAATTTTAGCACGATTAGATCTTTATTGAGCACTTAAAAAGATTGGCGTCCAATAGATATGAAGTTCACTAAATTCTTGAGAGCTCTCACAAAATCAAGCACTAGATGATCGCAATTAAGGCGATCTAAGTTAAAAATAAGAGATCGCTACTAGTCTTAAGCAAGTCATAGAGCTCTTAGCATAGGTAGTCGGCTAGAATCTTTGCGCCAAAAAAGGTGCTTTATGCTAAAATAGCCCACTATTTGTATGACCGGAGAGAAATCCGGCTGTTTTGAGGTATAAAATCGTGGATTTCAATTTTTCCGAGTTTCTTAGCGAGTTTCCTGACTTCTTTATGCGTCACTATTTCATGGTTGGCGCGTGGTTTGTAGTATTAGTAATGTTGATTGTGGTGCAGTTTAAGCTTTTAACTGCCCGCATCGCTAAGGCAACCTGTGGCCAAGCAGTTACTTTAGTTAACCGCTCTGAGGGTGTATTTGTTGACATCCGTAGTGCCGATGGCTTTGCTAATGGCCATATTGCTAATGCCTTAAACATTTCAGCTTCAGACATTAAAAATGGCAAGACTAACCGTATCGACAGTTATCGTGATAAGCCTGTCATTTTAGTAGGCAAGGATAAGTTTGATAGTGAGTGCTTCAATAGCGGTCGCGCTTTAAAGAAGCAAGGCTTTACTAAAGTTTATATCTTGGATGGCGGTATTTTAGATTGGTCATCCTCTAATATGCCTTTGTCAAAGAAGAAATAATTTCCAACCCAAATTTTTAAGGACACAAGATAATGTCAGAGAATGCAAATGAGCAGGCACAAGCCGCTAACCGTCCTCTTTTTGACTTAATCCGTGTATACGCTAAGGACTCTTCTTTAGAGACTCCACACAGCCCACACGTCTTCCAGACTCAATGGAAGCCAGAGCTTCAAGTTAAGTTTGACACCAAGACCTCTAAGATCAACGACGATCAGTACGAAGTTGCTTTACGTATCACCGTAACTTGCAACAATGAGGGCAAGACTGCTTTCATTTGTGAAGTAACCCAAGCTGGTGTCTTCTTATTACGCAACATTCCTGGCGAGGCTGGTGAGTTCTTATTAGGCGGTACTGCTCCTAATATCTTATTCCCATATGCTCGTGAGTTCATTGCTAGCTTAGTTTCTCGTGCTACCTTCCCACAATTGAACTTAGCTCCAATCAACTTTGAAGCCCTTTTCCGTGCTCGTAAGGCTCAGCAGGACTCTCAAGATGGCGCTGCCGCTCCTGCAGAAAACAACTAAGCTATTAGTTGCTTAAAGATTCATAGAAACGACGCTTTGACCTTGAGTTGAGCGTCGTTTTCTTTTTGGCGCTAATTTTTGTCGAAATTATCAAGCCCCTACTCTTTTGGCTTATACTTTAGGTCCATAAGATGTTTTAATTAGGAATCACGATGAGCAAGATCACTGTTAGTACAGAAGCCCAAGCCTATTTACGTAGCATTATTGAAAAACAAAAGATGGAAGGCTTGGCCATTCGTTTGAGCGTCACCAATCCAGGCACTCCAGGTGTTGAAAGCGGCATTTTATACTGCCCAAAGGAGTACATCACCACTAACGATTTACACTTCAAGATGGACGGTTTTGAGATTGTTATTGACAATGATGTAGCTGACTTCTTGGACGAAACCATTATTGAGCTCTCAAAGGATGACTCTGGTGAAGATTTATTAACTCTTCACGCTCCTAACTTAAAGCGTAAACTCTTAGGTGATGATGCTTCTTTAAAGGATCAAGTTGCTTTCTATATTGAGCGTTATGTTAGCCCAACTCTAGCTGGCCATGGTGGTGCTGTGCGCCTCGTTGAGTTTACCGATGATGGTATTGCTCGTGTTGAGTTCTCTGGTGGTTGTAATGGCTGCTCTTTAGCTAGTGCTACCTTACATGAGGGTATTGAAAAGCAGCTTAAGAATGCTTTCCCAGATCAAGTTAAAGGTGTTGAGGATGCAACTGCTCACACTGTAACTGATGAGTCTTATGCTTAAATAAGAAAAATAAGGGCCTTAAGGCCCTTATTTTTATTCTGAGGTTATCTGACGACTGAGTAAATCATAAGCAGCCTGAGGGCCAGGCTTATTATTGACTAGCACCTCATAAAGCTCAAAGCAAATAGGCATTTCTACATTATGTTTATGAGCAAGGTTGTAGATAACCTTGACCATGTGATAGCCCTCTACTACCTGTCCAATGGTTGCTAAAGCCTCATCAATGCTCTTACCTTGACCTAACATAAAGCCCAAACGACGATTACGTGATTGATTATCGGTACAAGTGAGCATTAAATCTCCCAAACCAGAAAGTCCCATAAAGCCGCGCTCTGAAGCGCCTAAAGCACTGCCTAAACGAATCATTTCTGCCAAACCACGTGAAATTAAGGCGGTACGAGCATTAGCACCAAAGCCTAAACCATCAGACATGCCTGCACCAATAGCAATAACGTTTTTGACAGCACCACCTAATTGCAAAGCTATAAGATCATGGCTTTTATAAACTCTAAAAGTCTGAGTGTGCATGAGTTTGCATAAGTCATCGACAAAGTAATCATCATTGCCTGCACAGGCAATAGCAGTAGGTAACCTAGAGGCTAGCTCTTTAGCAAAAGTAGGTCCTGAAAGCGCTGCAATTGGTAAGATAGGATAGTCTGGATTAGTCATCTTTTGGAGCACTACTTTAGAAAGCAGTTCGCCTTGTTTATTTAAACCCTTGGTGGCAAAGGCTAAGCGTTGCTTAGGCTGCCAATAAGGCTTAATAGCATCTAAAGTGTCATCAAAAGCACTAGAAGGCACTACTAATAAGATGTCGCGAGAAAAGGCTAAAGCCTCTTGAAGTGAGGATGTTACATGCAAACTTGGAGGAAAGGTAATATTAGGCAGATAGTGAGCATTGTTTCTAGTTTGCTCCATGATATAAGCCTTATTGTCATCACGAGCATGTAATAGTACATCATAGCCCTTAGAGGCGACAGCAATAGCCAAGGCTGTGCCATAAGATCCTGCTCCAATGACACTTAGAGCTTGAGAAAGATGCATGGGTTAACCTCATAAAATAATCAATATACGCTACCGATCTTATTGTAGCTTGTTAGCACTTTTAGTGCTTAGGGCAATTTTGCTCAAATTGAGTTGAGAAAAACTAAAAAAGCAAGTGCTTTTGCTCAAAATGGTGCACTTGTCGGATAACTTGCTCTTACTTGTTCTAATGCCTCTGAAGAAAAATAAATGGCTGTATATAAAGCTAAATCAAAGATTTTGAGCAAATTGAGTGCAATTTATGCAAAGTAAACAATGGGGCGAACTAAGCTTATTTTGTAAATAACTGATAAGGTTCTATCATTTAGAACAAGTTTTAAGCTAAAATAGACTAGGTTTAAAAAGAATTGTTAGAAAATGGCTTTCTAACACTCATTCGTGGAGAAAAAAATGAGCTTAAATGAAAGTTTAGCCAAGTATGGTATCACTGGTGCTACCAAGATTGTACACAATCCATCTTACGACGAGCTTTTCGCCGCTGAGACTCAGGCTTCTTTAGAGGGCTTCGAGAAGGGCGTTGTTACCGAGATGGGTGCAGTCAACGTAATGACTGGTATCTACACTGGCCGTTCTCCAAAGGATAAGTTCATTGTTAAGAACGAGGCTGCTCAACACGTTTGGTGGACCTCCGACGAGTTCAAGAATGACAACAAGCCTGTAACCGAGGAGACTTGGGCACAGTTAAAGGCATTAGCTGGCAAGGAGCTTTCTAACAAGCCTTTATACGTTGTTGATCTTTTCTGCGGTGCTAACGAGAACACCCGTCTTAAGATCCGTTTCGTAATGGAAGTAGCATGGCAGGCTCACTTCGTTACCAACATGTTCATCCGTCCAAGCGCTGAAGAGTTAGAGGGCTTCGAGCCAGACTTCGTAGTTCTTAACGCTTCTAAGGCTAAGGTTGAGAACTTCAAGGAGTTAGGCTTAAACTCTGAGACTGCTGTTGTATTCAACCTCCAAGAGAAGATGCAGATCATCTTAAACACCTGGTACGGTGGTGAGATGAAGAAGGGCATGTTCTCTATGATGAACTACTACCTTCCATTACAGGGCATCGCTGCAATGCACTGCTCTGCTAACACCGATTTAAACGGTGAGAACACCGCTATCTTCTTCGGTTTATCTGGTACTGGTAAGACCACCCTCTCTACCGATCCAAAGCGCTTATTAATCGGCGACGACGAGCACGGTTGGGATGATGACGGCGTATTCAACTTCGAAGGCGGCTGCTACGCTAAGGTTATCAACCTCTCTAAGGAAAATGAGCCAGACATCTGGAATGCTATCAAGCGTGACGCTTTATTAGAGAACGTAACTGTTGCTGCTGACGGCAAGATTGACTTTGCTGATAAGTCCGTAACCGAGAATACTCGTGTTTCTTACCCAATCTACCACATCAACAACATCGTTAAGCCAGTTTCTAAGGCTCCAGCTGCTAAGCGCGTAATCTTCTTATCCGCTGACGCATTCGGTGTATTACCTCCAGTATCTATCCTTTCCAAGGAGCAGACCCAGTACTACTTCCTCTCTGGCTTCACCGCTAAGTTAGCTGGTACTGAGCGTGGTATTACTGAGCCTACCCCAACCTTCTCTTCTTGCTTCGGTGCTGCTTTCTTAACCTTACCACCAACCAAGTACGCTGAAGTTCTCGTTAAGAGAATGGAGCAGTCTGGTGCTAAGGCTTACTTAGTAAACACTGGCTGGAACGGTACTGGCAAGCGTATCTCCATTAAGGATACCCGTGGCATCATCGATGCTATCTTAGATGGCTCTATCGATACTGCTGCTACTAACACCATCCCATTCTTCAACTTCGTAGTACCTGCTGAGTTAAAGGGCGTTGATACCAACATCTTAGACCCACGCAACACTTACGCTGATGCCTCTGAGTGGGAAGTTAAGGCTAAGGACTTAGCTGAGCGCTTCCAGAAGAACTTCAAGAAGTTCGAGAGCTTAGGTGGTGACTTAGTTAAGGCTGGCCCACAGTTATAATTTGCGATCTTTAGAGATCGTCAAATAAGTTACCTTGAGTTATTGATTTAAGGTAGCCTAAAATAGCCCAAGATGCGCTTTAGTGTCTTGGGCTTTTTTCTTATTACTATAAAAGCGAGATCATCATGGCTAAAAAGCCTTATATCACCGTGCAAGGTTATGAGCTGTTAAAAAGGGAATTAGACTATCTTTGGCTGGAGAAGCGTCCTGATGTGACGGCCAAAGTCTCATGGGCAGCTAGCTTAGGCGATAGATCAGAAAATGCTGATTATCAATATAATAAGCGCCTCTTAGGCCAAATCGATCGTCGTATTCGTTATTTGCGTAAGACCTTAAATGATATTCAAGTGATCTCTTTTAGTCCGCAGCAAGCTGGCAGAGTTTTCTTTGGTGCCTATGTAGAAATTGAAGCTGAAGATGATGGCTCTATTATGCATATTCGCATTGTTGGCTCTGAGGAGATCTTTGGGCGTGATAACTACATTTCAGTAGATGCTCCTATGGCCAAAGCTTTATTAGGCAAAAGTGAAGATGATATTGGTACCGTACATACTCCTAAGGGAGATAGAGTTTGGTATGTTAATAAGATTTCTTATAAGTGCCCAGAGTGGTTTAAAGAGCTTGAGCCTAAAATTAATGATCATGATAATCTAAGTGATGAAGATGATGAATCTCAAGATGATACAGTGTTAAGTGCTGAGGATTTAAAGAAGCTAGAGCAAAGCTATTTAAGCACTTTAGTTAAATAAGCAAAAAAGCTAGTCTCAAGACTAGCTTTTTTTGCTCTTTAGGCTTGCTTTTCTACTACCTGGCCACGTTTGCTATGGGGAATAATACTGCCGTATTTACGACAGAGAGCGAAGTTAATTAAGCCGACGGCAGTGCTTTTATCAGAAAAACGTTCTAAGAAGTGGACATTTTGTTCTCTAAAGCGTAACAAGACAGCACGCGCTGCGCTACGACGGGTAGCAGGAATTTGATAATAGCCTGTAATAGGATCATAACCTGATTTAATAGCACTATAGCGCTCATCTTTGATACCTTTAGCTGTTTGAGGATATTCATGGCCCTCAAAAGCAAAGTCATCAGTAGATTGTTTTGGCTCTTGCTCTTGCTCTTGTTGAGAGTTCCCGTCTTGATCTTTTTTGTTGCGCTTTTGTCTTTTACGTCTGCCATTAGAGTCTACGATAATGTCGTCTTCGGCATCCATAATGCCATGCTGTTGGGCACTTAATAGTGAGTTTTCTCCATCAGTATTGCCTCTTCTATCACCAATATGGCTTTGAGCTTTTGAGTTATGAGACTCATTAAGCTTAGGGATACTGACACGATTTTGAGTGTCACGACGTGCCTCATCAACCTCCTTTTGATAAGGGGGCGGCGCTACGCTAACAGCAAAAGTGGAGGCTACATCCATATATCCTCCTTACTTAGGGGCGGATTTTGAGCCAAAAATAACACTAACTTATAAATGCCATAATACATGCAAAAAACATGACCAAAGACTTAAGAGCTAAATTAATGTGATCTAAGCCCAATTTTGGTGCTGATCTAGTTGAGCGTAGAAGTTTTTGACGACCTGAGCAAAGAGCTGGGGTTCAGTAAACATAGGACTATGAGTGGAGTGCTCAAAGATATAGCTATGGTGTCCACTATATTGCTCAAAATATGAGGCTAAGGAGCAAGGTACTAAGGGGTCATATCGCCCAAAAAGATGCAAAGAAGGTACTTTTAAGTGAGTCATTGAAGGGCGCTCATCGATATAGGTAACCATACGAATACCTGCCATCAATACTTCATAAGGTACGCTCTCTTTAGAAGCTAAGAACTCATCGCTATTGCCAATAAGGCGATAGAAGATCTTGACTATTCTTTGCAAGCGCTTAGGGGTAAGCAGAGTGTTGCACTTGAGGATTTTAATGGCGCTCAGTCCCTGCCAATTAGGATCACTAGGAAAGCGAGGGGAGCCACAAATGGTAATCAGGCTTCTAATATAACGTTGAGCTTGAGTAATATCATGTCCTTGTTGTGCCTCATCAAGTACACTTTTAAAGTCATCATGATAGATGTTAATCTCAGAAAGATTAATGGCACTTACAAAAGAGTCAAGGTTAATACATGGGTTATAGAGGGTAGAAATAGCACGTAGTGCGTAAATAGAGCCAAATGACCAAGATATCACATCGCAGCCATGAGGCAGAGTATTAAGCAATAGGCAATTGGTAGCAGAAAAGTCAGAGCTTAAAGCACTAAGATGGGAGCTTTTGCCATAGCCAGGAAGATCGATTAAAAAGACATCACGCTCAGGGAACAGCTCAGCTACAGGGATCATACAGCTGCTATCACAACCCCAACCATGAATAATAGCTAAGGGACGGCCCCCGTTAGTGCCTACACGTGTATATCCTAGCCTCTGCATAGTTTCACCTTATCTAATCATTAAGTTTTTCATAATTGCACAACTTGCGATTATGAAAAAGCTTAGTGATCACTAAATTTATCAAAAATTAGCGAGAATCCCCCCAACTACGCTGAGGCGAGGCGGGGGATGAATCGCGTACTTTAAATATAAACTAATGATCGTCTGGCTACGATTTTGCATTCCTTAGCAGGGAAATTTTTCTGACCTTGACCAAAAGCGCGACAGTATCGACCTTTTGTTATCTGGCCTGTTAATACAAACCTTTTACTTTTGTATATAAAGATAGCACCTAGCATAACTCTTTTTAAGTTCTGATATCGGCACTTAGACTTTGTCACCTTAAGCTATGACACCATTCTTTGGGCTTGGGCTGCTCCATATTGTTTGGCCATATTCTCTCGCCACTGAATAAGTGAGGCTCCCTTTTGCTCAAAACGAGCTTTACGGTTCTTGGCAACGATTTTCCCTTAATATTTATAAGTTCTTTCAGTTTGTGAGTGTATGCGTGCACGGTTATGACGACGGAATTGATGAATTTCAAAGTGTTTGTCGTTATCATACT
>Peterbilt_p1__coassemble_196_pt1 | contig 41013 bp, 31 predicted proteins | sample Peterbilt_p1__metabat2_low_PE_002 | metagenome-assembled genome bin Peterbilt_p1
ATATTAGAACCATTGATGGTCAGTATATATCCAAATCTATCACCCCTAAAAAACTAAAGCTTATCGAAAAGCGAAAAACATTTCTAACTGTAATCAAAAAGGAGTGCGCTTCCTCCCCTGTCTAAAGACAGGGATTTCCGCGCTACTAATATTATGAGCAATACTAAAAATAAAGAGTTGAGTTTAGAGGGTATTGAGCAATTGCCTTTGCGCAGTTTCGCTCAAGATGCCTATTTAAATTACTCCATGAGTGTTATTCGCGATCGCGCCTTACCATCAGTAAGTGATGGTATGAAACCTGTGCAACGTCGTATTATCTACGCTATGGCAAAATTAGGCATTAACTTTAAGGCCAAACATGTTAAATCAGCCCGTACTGTAGGTGAAGTATTAGGTAAGTACCATCCTCACGGCGATAGTGCCTGCTATGAAGCTATGGTCTTAATGGCTCAACCTTTTACCTATCGCTATCCTTTAATTGATGGTCAAGGTAACTGGGGTGATGTTGAAGATCCTAAGTCCTTTGCTGCTATGCGTTATACCGAAGCTCGTCTTGCACCTCAAGCAGACTTGCTCTTAGAGGATCTCAACTTAGGCTGTGTTGAATGGATGCCTAATTTCGATGGCACTGTTGAAGAGCCTAAGGCCCTACCCGCTCGTGTGCCTAATATCTTACTTAATGGCACTATGGGTATTGCTGTAGGTATGGCTACCGATATTCCTCCGCACAATCTCAATGAGTTAGTTAAAGCTACTATCCATTTAATTGATCATCCCGATGCTAGTGTTAAAGATCTTCTAAAGTACGTCAAAGGCCCTGATTATCCTTGTGGCGCAGAGATTATTACCCCTAAACATGAACTCCAAAAGATTTATGAAACAGGTAAGGGTACTATTAGAACTCGTGCTGTTTATGAACAAAGTAAAGAGGGTATTGTCATTAGTGCCCTGCCTTACCAAGTAGGCGTAGGACAAGTAGAAAAAGAAATTGCCGATCTTATGGTCAAGAAAAAGCTCCCATGGATTAGCGATCTCATTAATGCCAGTGACCATGAGCATCCTTGTCGTCTCATTATCGTGCCTCGCTCCAATCGTGTTGATATTGACGAGCTCATGAGCCACCTCTTTGCTATTACTAACTTAGAGTGTACTTACCGTGTTAACCTCAATATCCTAGGCTTAGATGGCAAACCACAAGTTAAAAACTTAAAGACTATCTTACAAGAGTGGATTACTTATCGCACAGAGACTGTTACCAAGCGCTTTAACCATCGCCTTAATAGCGTCAATAAGCGACTCCACCTCTTAGCAGGCTTGCAGGCTATTTTCTTAAATTTAGATGACGTAATTAACATCATTCGTTATGACGATGAGCCTAAAGCTACCTTAATGGAGCGTTTTGCCCTCTCTGAAGTGCAAGTGGACTATATTCTAGACACTAAATTGCGCCAATTAGCTCGTCTTGAAGAAGAAAAGATCCTAGCAGAAATTGCCAAACTAAATGACGAAAAGACTGATTTAGAAGATCACCTTGCTCACCCTGAAAAGCTCATGAGCTTTATTAAAAATGAGCTGACCAACGATGCTAAGCGCTTTGGCGATAAGCGCCGCTGCTTGGTAGTAGAGCGTGAAGAGGCCAAAGAAATGGATGTGGTCGCAGCAAGCCCTGCTCAGACTATGACTGTTATCCTCTCTCGTATGGGCTGGGTGCGTGCTGCCAATGGTGCCAATATCAACCCTATGAGTCTTTCCTATAAAAGTGGCGATAGTTTTATGGCTCAGGCTGTAGGTAAGAGCAATCAATATGCCGTCTTCTTATCTAACTTAGGACGCAGCTTTAGCATCTTAATTAAGGATCTTCCATCAGCGCGAGGTCAAGGTGAGCCTATTTCCACCAAATTTACCTTACAACCTAATGAAATTATTACCAATGTCATCACAGGAGCTATTGAAGATCACTACCTACTCTCTAGCGATCAAGGCTATGGCTTTCTCTGTCGCTTTGCCGATATGATAACTCGTAACAAGGCAGGTAAGTCATTAGTCACATTAGATGAAGGAGCAGCACTCTTTAATCCAATCTTAGTTCCTGATATTAATAACTCGATCTTAGTTATGATCAGTAAGCAACAACGCCTACTTGCTTATCGTGCTAGTGAGCTAACAGTGCTCCCTCGAGGCAAAGGCTTAAAGCTGATGCGCATCCCAGGATCTAAGCTCAAACAAGGTACTGATGGTATTAGAGAGCTTAACTGTCTACAAGAGGGTGAGGGTCTAACTATCTATGCAGGTAAACGCAAGCTTAAGCTACAAGCCCAAGATATCATAGAGCGCTTAGGCGTGCGCGATAGAGCAGGCGAAAATCTCCCTAGTGCCTTACCTAAGGTGGAATACACTCAAATTATTCCTAAAGTACAAGATGGGGAAGAGAATAATCTAGCTCCGCTGACAACACCTAATAAGGAAACTTTAGCCTAAATTACAAGCAAGCCCCGCTATCAAAGCGGGGCTTTGCATTTGGACAAGTCATCACCTAAGATAGATAGCACATTGGCCCTTAACGGTAATATGCTCTATCTTATGCGCTATCTTATTTTATCCTCACGTCTTATCATTTTGCTTATCATGTCTTTACTATGGCTCATAGCAGGCCTAGGCATTTGCCTAGTTCGTCCGCGCCATAAGAACAATGTCTATGCTCTTACTACTATGCTTACTTGGGTACAAAAAGTCATTGGCATTAAAGTAGTATTACACTTTGATAAACAAGACATTAGAGCGCAAATGCCTGCAGTCTTAGTAGGCCTACACCAAGGAGATTGGGATGTCATTACTATGGCGCACCTACCTCAGCCTGGATTAGTATGCATTGGTAAAAAGAGCCTGATCTTTACCCCTATCTTTGGCATTTTGTTCTATTTATCAGGCAATATCTTGTTAGATCGAGACCATCGCTCTAAAGCCTATGAGACCATGCTCAAGGTAGTAGATAAAATTAAAAAGCACCATTTATCTATTTGGTTTTTCCCCGAAGGCACGCGCTCTGGTTATGGCCCAGTTGGATCCTTTAAAACAGGTGCGCTTCATACTGCCATGCTTGCTCAAGTCAAAGTCATACCCTTTGTTACCTCTACCTATACCCAGCAAATTGACTTAGGGCGCTGGGATAATGGTGAGGTACATATTGTGATGCTACCGAGCATTGATGGTGCGCAACTCAAGCGCTCAGGACTTAACCAAGCAACTAATGATTTACGAGAGCTCATGATCTCAACGCTCCAAGAGCTCGATAAGCAAGTACGCCGTCCAATAGGCTATCAATTACCTCCTGATCGGTACCAAAGAATGAGCCGTCCGCCTATGTATGAGAGCTAATGGCCAAAAAAATATGGTATGGTCAGTCTTTTTCACGGGTATAATACCTAGATCAGGTTTTTGTCCCATTCTCAGGTAATGTATTAATTACCCTGTTTAGAAACAAGAATATCTATTTATGTACATGTCTACAGATGAGATCCGTAATACGTATCTCAATTTCTTTAAGGATCACGGTCACGAAATCGTGCGCTCTAGCTCGTTAGTGCCGTATAACGATCCTACCCTTCTGTTTACCAATGCAGGTATGAACCAATTTAAGGACATTTACCTTGGTAAGGACAGAAGACCTTATATCAATGCTACTACCGCCCAAAAGTGCGTTCGTGCTGGCGGCAAGCAAAACGACTTAGACAATGTCGGCTATACCGCACGTCACCACACCTTCTTTGAAATGCTCGGTAATTTCAGCTTTGGTGGTTACTTCAAGAAAGAAGCTATTACCTATGCTTGGGAATTATTAACCGAAGGCTTTAAGTTACCAAAAGAGTCCTTAATGGTAACTGTCTATGCAGAAGATAATGAAGCTTATGACATTTGGCACAATATCGTAGGTTTACCTGACGAGAAAATTGTGCGCATTGGTGACAACAAGGGCGGTCGTTACAACTCTGACAACTTCTGGCAGATGGGCGACACTGGTCCTTGCGGCCCTTGTTCAGAGGTCTTCTACGACCATGGCGAAGGCATCTGGGGCGGCCCTCCAGGCTCACCTGAGGAAGATGGCGATCGTTTTATCGAGATTTGGAACATTGTGTTCATGCAATACAATCGTCAAGCCGACGGCACTTTTGAGCCATTAGGCAAGCCAATGATCGATAATGGTTTAGGTTTAGAGCGTATTGCTGCTGTACTTCAGGGCGTACACTCCAACTACGATATCGACTTATTCCGCTCTTTAATTGACAATGTTGCAGAGATCTTAGGTGTTAGCGACAAATCCGCTAAGTCCTTACGTGTTATCTCTGACCACATTCGCTCCTGCTCTTTCTTAATTGCAGATGGCGTTTTACCTTCTAACGAGGGCCGTGGTTATGTTTTACGCCGTATTATTCGCCGTGCCGTACGTCATGGTCGTTTATTAGGCGCTAAGGATGTCTTCTTCTACAAGGTAGTTGCTAAGTTAGTCGAGCTCATGGGTAAGGCTTATCCAGAGTTAGTTGAGCAACAAGCTTTGATCGAGCGCACCTTAAAGAAAGAAGAAGAGCAGTTCTTAAATACCTTAGATCGTGGCTTAGCCTTATTAGACTCTGAGCTTGAGAAATTAGGTGCTGAGCGCACCATCCCAGGTGAAGTAGTCTTCAAACTTTATGACACCTATGGCTTCCCAGCTGACCTTACCCAAGACGTAGTCCGTGATCGTGGCTATATCGTTGATATGGATGGTTTTGAAAGCGAGATGGCCAAGCAGCGTGCCCGTGCTAAGTCTGCTTCTACTTTCGGTATCGACTATAATAAGGAGCTCAAGCTCGACGCTCAGACTACCTTTAGTGGCTACGAGCGCACTGAAGACCAAGGCAAGATCATTGCTATGTTTAAGGGCACTGATGCTTGTGATGAGGTTCTAACTGACGAGCAAGCTGTTATTGTTTTAGACAACACTCCTTTCTACGCCGAAAAGGGTGGTCAGATTGGAGATACAGGTGAAATTCGCTGCAATAACAACTTATTTATTGTGGAGAACACCAAATTTGTTGGTAAGGCAACCATCCACGTAGGTCGTGTTGAGTTAGGCGAATTCAAGGTTGGCGATGAATGCAAGGCTATTGTTAATGACAAGCGCCGTCAGGCTATTGCTGCCCACCACTCTGCTACCCACTTATTACACGCAGCTTTACGTGAGGTCTTAGGCGATCACGTTCACCAGAAGGGTTCTTCTGTAGGTCCAGATCGTTTACGCTTTGACTACTCTCACCCACAGCCATTATCAACTCAAGAACGCCAACAGGTAGTATCTTTAGTTAACTCTTATATCCGTAAGAATAGCCCAATTGTTACTGACGTTATGGATCTTGATAGCGCCAAGCAATCTGGTGCTATGGCTTTATTCGATGAGAAGTACGAAGGCCAAGTTCGTGTAGTTTCTATGGGTTGTGACTCTAAGGAATTATGCGGCGGTACCCATGCTCAGCGCACTGGTGACTTAGGCTACTTTATGATTGTCTCTGATGAGTCTATTGCATCAGGTGTACGTCGTATTGAAGCTTTAACTGGTGAGGCTGCTATTGAGTATCAACAAGCAGTAGCTCGCATCGTAACTCAAGCTTGCAATATCATGAAGACTGATAATTTCAGCTTCGTTGAGCGTGCTAAGTATATGATTGAGCACACTTCATCTATTGAGCATGAGAACATGCTCTTGAAGGAAAAGTTAGTCCACTTAGAGTGCGTCAACTTCGCTCATGAAGCTAGTGAGCTTAATGGCGTTAAGGTAGTTGCTCGTAAGGTTGACGGTTACTCAATGCGTGAGTTACGTTTAGCCGTAGATGAGCTCAAGAACACCTTAAAGACCTGCGTAGTAGTATTAGGCTCTGTAGACGACAAGAGCGATAAGGTTAACTTAATTGCTGCTGTCTCTAAGGACTTAACCTCTAAGCTCAAGGCTGGCGATTTAGTTAACGCTGTTGCTGCTCACGTTGACGGTAAGGGCGGTGGTCGTCCAGATATGGCTCAAGCAGGCGGTACCAACAAGAACGGTTTAGATGCTGCTATTGCAGCTGTAGCACCTTTCTTACAGGAGCGCCTCTAAATGCTTGTAATATCCCAGAAGAAAGGTGACAAGATTCATATCGGAAGGGATATTACTATTTCTATTATTGACTTTAAGGCAGGCAAGGTACGCATTGGTATTAATGCGCCCACAGATTGCCCTATCGTACGCGATGCTTTGCTCAAAGACAAAGAACTCAAAGACAATAATCAAGAACAGCATTAATTAGTTAACAGAAGCTGATGCCCTATTTTTTAGGCATCAGCTTTTTTGTTAAAAGCTGATATCTATCGCTTTTAATGCCTATATAGTAATCTTTTAACTAAAATTTTTTACTAAAGCGCTTGACATCTGAGCGTAAAACCCTGATAATGCCGCACACAGTCGCGGAGAGATGACCGAGAGGCTGAAGGTACTCCCCTGCTAAGGGAGCATACGACCAAAAAGTTGTATCGAGGGTTCGAATCCCTTTCTCTCCGCCACCGACTGATTAAGAAACAGCGTTATGCTGTTTTTTTATGCCTCTATGTTGTATCTATAAAACAACTAGCGCCCATAACACGAAGTAAATGCGATATATATGCGCTTTTAGAAAAATTTAAAAAAAATTTGCTAAATTTTTGTTAAAAGTGCTTGCCAGATCAAAACTTTTTGCTATAATGAGCGCCACTTGATACGCAGATGCATATCACAGTAAAAATGATGCACCCGTAGCTCAGCTGGATAGAGTAATCGGCTACGAACCGATCGGTCAGGAGTTCGAATCTCTTCGGGTGCGCCATCTAAACTGCAAGCTTTTGCTTATCAATACAGCGCACCCGTAGCTCAGCTGGATAGAGTAATCGGCTACGAACCGATCGGTCAGGAGTTCGAATCTCTTCGGGTGCGCCACTTTCTAAGTAAAAAGCATAAAACACACGGTTCTTTAAGCAAAGATTCCGTGTTTTGTCGTCTCTATAGTTTGCGTTTCGCAAAAGTTTCCCCCAATTTCTATCTTTAAGGTAAAATCTAAAGCCCAATACTAGGCTTTGGATGGCTTTGTTGTGCTTATTGAATTTTAAGAGGCATTTATGAGCGAATTTGACTTTACAGAATCTACTTTAAAAGATCCTCCTAAAGACCTCGATGCTGAGCGTAATTTGTTAGGCTCTCTCATTCAAGATGGCACCTTATTAACTACTATTTCTGATGCTATTGGCTCTTTGGAAGTAGAAGACTTTGCCTCAGAAAAAAATCGCATTATCTACTCTACTATCTTAAAGCGCTCTGCAAGCTCTGATGATTTCAATCCTACAGTACTGTGCGATCAATTAGAAACTGATGGTAACTTAGAAAAAGCAGGTGGCCGTCACTACATTGCTACGTTAATTATCAATAGTGGCACTCCCAGCTCTGCTGTCATTGAATTTGCCCAAATTATTAGAAACAAAGCCAAGCGTCGTGCTTTAATTGATGTCAGTGAACACATTATAAACATGTGTTATCAGCCTGATGGTAAGACAGCTAAAGAAATCTATGATTCGGCCTCAGGCTTAATCTTCAAATTAGTAGAAAGCTCCGCACAAAACGCTCTTGGTCCACAGCCAGCATCTACTCGTGCTGTACAGCTATTAAAGAAAATCTTAGATGATCTTAAGCGCGAGAACGCTATGTCTGGCGTGCCTACAGGCTTTACTGAACTCGATGAGATTACCCAAGGTCTCCAGCCTGGCAGTTTAAACATTATTGCAGCTCGTCCTTCTGTAGGTAAGACCTCCTTTGCCATGAATATTGTGGCTAATATCGCCATGAATCCTAATGTGCATAAGCCAGCATTAGTATTTTCCTTGGAAATGCCAACTGACCAGATTTTAATGAGACTGCTTTCGACTTTTGGTCGTATTAGCATGAACAAGCTCAAGGCAGGTGAAATTCAAAATAGCCAGCTCTCTGACATGGTGCGTAAGATTAAACTGTTAGCTGAAACTAAAAATGGCGAGTTAAGCGATAAGCTCTATATCGATGATAGTGGCGATATCACTCCTTTAGAACTGCGCGCTCGTGCCCGTAAGCTAGCTTTAGAAAAAGGTGGCTTAAGCGTCATTATGATTGACTATGTGCAATTGATGCGCAGCCAAACTAAGGCAGCAAATAGAACCTTAGAAATTGGTGAAATCTCACGATCTTTAAAACTCTTAGCCAAAGAGCTTGAGGTGCCAATCTTGGCCTTAGCTCAGCTTAATCGTGAGGTTGATGCCCGTAAAGATCACCGTCCATTAAACTCTGACTTACGTGAGTCTGGCTCTTTAGAGCAAGATGCCGACATGATTATGTTCTTACATCGTGAGGCTATTTACTCTAAAGGCGAAGGCGGTGCTGACAACTCTAATCAAGCCACTTTAATTATTGGCAAGAACCGTAACGGTGCCATTGCCGATATCGATCTCCACTTTATTGGTGAATACACAGCTTTCTACGATAAGGGCTATGCTGAGGCCAATCACGACGCGCTCCATCCTGTCTCTAGCGCACCTGCAGCGGTAAGATCAGCCCCTGAGATAGCTACTAACGTCGCCTATTAAAGCTTAAGGCCCCATTAAAGGGCCTTAAGCAGAGCCACTGTTTTTAAGCTAAAATAGTGCGTCGAGTTAAGCTAGGACGATCTTATCTTTGTCTCTTAGCTGCATAGGAGGGCCATCCTTCATGCGTCCTAGAGCGCTCACTAGTATTAGTTATATATATACAGGAACAAGGCGCCACTACATCCGCGCTATACAAAAAATGAAATCAGTAACCGCAGTTATTAACCATCATGCCCTTATCTCTAACTTAGACAAGATCAAAAGCCTTGTCCCTAACTCCAAAATTGTTGCGGTAGTTAAGGCCAATGCCTATGGTCATGGTCTGATCAATGTGGCTCAAAGTATTGAGCCAAAAGTTGATGCTTTTGCGGTCGCTCGTCTTCCTGAAGCCATGGAGCTACGTAGCGCTGGTATTACTAAGCCTGTAATCTTATTAGAAGGCTTCTTAAATGCAGAAGATGTGATTGTCATTGCTGAGCAGGGCTTTTACACTGCAGTACATGATAGTGAACAAATTGATGCTATCGAAAGCGCCCCTATTAACAAACCTATCAATGCCTGGCTCAAAATTGATATTGGTATGCATCGCTTAGGAGCCTCCAAAGATGAAGTGCAAGAGATGAAAACACGCTTAGACAACTCCTCTAAGGTGGTACATCCTATTGGACTTATCTCCCACTTAAGCGTCGCAGATACTCCTGAAGAGAGTGCTTATAACCAAGAGCAAATTGATTACTTTATGAGCATTGCTCAGGACTTCTCAGGCGATCTGTGCTTAGCCAATAGTGCAGGTATCATCTCTTGCCCGCAAGCTCGTACTGATTATGTGCGCCCTGGCATTATTATGTATGGCATCTCGCCTTATGCAGACAAGACTGGTGAGGACTTAGGACTTACCCCAGTTATGACCCTAAAGAGCTCTCTAATTGCGACCCGCAAAATCAAAAAAGGCGCTCGTGTAGGCTATGGTGCCGCTTGGACTGCACCTCAAGATACTATCTTAGGTATTGTTGCCGCAGGTTATGGTGATGGCTACCCGCGCAGCATGCCTAATGGCTCCCCAGTACTTATCAACGGCCGCTTGGTTCCTACTGCAGGTCATGTATGCATGGATATGCTCTTTGTTGACTTGGGTTCTGACTCGCAAGATAAAATTGGCGATGAAGTTATTTTATGGGGCGAGGGCCTACCTGTAGAGCGTATTGCTTCTTTATGCAATACCATTCCTTATGAGCTTGTATGCCGTATCATGCCTCGTGTTAATCTTGAGATTCACTAAAAGTAGAAAACGGAGCTCCGCTCCTAAAAAAAGAGAGGCCCTAGGCCTCTCTTTTTCTCTTACCAGATTAAGGTAAGCTTAATCCTTAACAAAACGCATGGACAAGTCTAAAGCTTGAACATTCTTGGTAAGTGCACCTACAGAGATAAAGTCCACACCAGTAGAAGCATACTTGCCAATAGTCTGCAAGTTAACATTTCCAGAGATTTCCAACTTGGCACGACCAGCAGTAATCTTGACAGCCTCAATCATATCCTCAAACTTAAAGTTATCGAGCATGATGATATCAGCGTGAGCCTCTAAAGCCTCGTTAAGCTCGCTTAAAGACTCAACCTCTACTTCTACCTTAGTACCTGGCTTGAGCTCATGAGCCTTAGCAATAGCAGCACTAATACCACCGCAAGCCATGATGTGGTTCTCCTTGATTAAGTACATATCAAAAAGACCAATACGGTGATTGTGACCACCACCTACAGTGACAGCATACTTTAAGGCAGTACGTAAACCAGGAACAGTCTTACGAGTGTCTAATAACTGAGTCTTAGTCTCACCCATAGCCTTAACATACTGATTTACTAAGGTGGCAACGCCAGATAAGGTCTGGACGAAGTTTAAAGTAGTGCGCTCAGCAGTTAACATAGTGCGAGCATTACCTTTAACATAAAAGAGCTTTTGGTTTTCAACTAACTCGTCGCCATCATTGACATACCAAGTGATCTCAACATCGCCGCCTAATTGCTTATAGACTTCCTCAACCCATTGCTTGCCGCAGAAAATACCGCACTCGCGGGTAATAACAGTAGCTTCGTTAATGTGGTCAGCAGGAATCAATTGAGCGGTAACATCTAAGCTCTCATCAACCTTACCACCTAAATCTTCTTTTAAAGCTAATTCCACTGAGACCTTGATATCATCAGCTAACATCGCACTTCTCCTAAGTTCTTAACGCCCTATAAGGCACTATAAAATTAGTGCAATTTTAGCATTTTTTAGCACGCTACTTTTGTTTACTTGGGCGTAATCTAACTCATTTTGCTATAATGGAATTTTGAATTTTGTTGAGCTTTATCGCATTTTTAAAGGATATAAAGTGTTAGATAACGTATCTTTGACCTCACGTATTAGCGATCTTACTGAGCGCTGTGCTACCTTAAGGGGGTATCTTTGATCTTGAGGGCAAACGTGAGCGCTTAGAAGAAGTTAATGGTTTATTAGAGGATCCCAACGTTTGGGGAGATCCTGAACAAGCTCAAAATCTAGGCAAAGAGCGCCAAACTCTACAACATGTAGTAACTACTTTTGATGCTATTACCCAAGGACTGGATGATGTCTTAATGCTCTATGAGCTAGGCAAAGAAGAGCAAGATGATGCTACTTTGTGCGAGGCAGCAACTGAGCTTGAAGACATTGCCCAAAAAGTAGAGGGCTTAGAGTTTGAACGTATGTTCAGCCAAAGCCATGACGATTCTGATTGTTATTTAGACATTCAATCAGGTTCAGGTGGTACCGAGGCTCAAGACTGGGCTGAAATGGTCATGCGTATGTATCTGAAATTTGGTGAAAAGCATGGCTTTAAATGTACTATTATTGATATCTCTGAAGGTGATGTGGCAGGCATTAAAGGTGCTACCTTAAAATTTGAAGGTCCTTATGCCTATGGCTGGTTTAGAACTGAAACTGGCATTCACCGCCTAGTAAGAAAATCACCTTTTGACTCTAATAACCGTCGCCACACCTCATTTTGCTCAGCTTTTGCTTACCCTGAGGTGGATAACGATATCAAAATTGAGATTAATCCTGCTGATTTAGATATCGACGTATTTAGAGCTTCAGGCGCTGGTGGTCAGCACGTTAATAAAACCGAATCGGCTGTACGTATTACCCACCGTCCTACAGGAATTGTGGTGACCTGCCAAAATGAGCGCTCCCAATTCCAAAATCGTGATCAAGCCATGAAGCAATTAAAGGCTCGTTTATATGAGCTGGAGTTACGTAAGCAACGTAGCGAACAACAAGCACTTGAGGACAGCAAAGATGATATTGGCTGGGGCAGTCAAATCCGTTCTTATGTGCTCGATGATGCGCGTGTCAAAGACTTACGCACCTCAGTTGAATGCCGAGATACTCAAAGCGTATTAAATGGCGATCTCGACCAATTTATTGAAGCTAGCTTAAAGCAAGGCTTGTAACTTTTTTAACCTTAATTAAGAAAGGAGACTGGCGCTCTTAATTGTTGCGCCCCTAATTGATATGACTCAGGCTACTACTTCCAATACTGAGAATACTAATGCTCAGATCCAAGAACGCCGCGAGAAGCTCAATGCTTTACGTGAGTTAGGCCAGGCCTATCCAAATGACTTCCACCGTGATGCCATTTCTAGCGATATTATCAAGGCATGCGCTGATAAGGACACTGATACCTTAGAAAAAGAGCAGAACACTTACACCATTGCAGGTCGTATCATGACCCGTCGTATCATGGGTAAGGCCTCCTTTGCTACCTTACAGGACATGGGCGGCAAGATTCAAGTTTATGTAACCCGTGATGCTCTTCCTGAAGGTCAGTACCAAGAGCTCTTTAAGAAGTTAGACTTGGGCGACATCATTGGTGTTACTGGCTATGCTTTCAAGACTAAGACTGGCGAGTTAACCTTACACGTAACCTCCTTACGTTTATTAGTTAAGGCCTTACGTCCACTTCCTGAGAAGTACAAGGGCTTAGTTGATCAAGAGGCTCGTTGCCGTCAACGTTACTTAGACTTAATTGCTAACGAAGAGTCTCGTCGCGCCTTCCAGATCCGTACCAAGATCATTTCTTTCATCCGTCGTTACATGGATGAGGCTAACTTCATGGAAGTTGAGACCCCTATGATGCATGTCATCCCAGGTGGTGCTAACGCCAAGCCATTTATCACTCACCACAACGCTTTAGACATGGACATGTACTTACGTATTGCTCCAGAGCTCTACTTAAAGCGCTTAGTAGTAGGTGGCTTTGAGCGTGTTTACGAAATCAACCGTAACTTCCGTAACGAAGGTATCGACGTTCGCCACAACCCAGAATTCACCATGATTGAATTCTATATGGCTTACCATGATTACCACGACTTAATCGACTTTACTGAAGACCTCTTCCGTAAGATGGCTTTAGAAGTTTTAGGTGATACCAAGGTTCATTATGGCAAGGAAGGCGAAGAGGGCTTAGATATCGACTTTGCTAAGCCATTTGAGCGCTTAACCATGAAGGAAGCTATCGTCAAGTATGGCAATGGCATCACCATGGAAGACTTAGAGGACGAGGAAAAGGCTCGTGCTTGGTGTAAGAAACTCCACGTTGAGATCAACGATGGTTGGGTATTAGGTCACTTCATCTCTGCTCTCTTTGAAGAGGTTGCCGAAGCTCACTTACAGCAGCCAACCTTCATTACCTCCTACCCAGCAGAGATCTCTCCTTTAGCTCGTCGTAACGACCAAGATCCAGCCTTTACTGATCGCTTTGAGTTCTTCATTGGTGGTCGTGAGATGGGTAATGGCTTCTCTGAGCTTAACGATCCAGATGATCAGGCAGGTCGTTTCCGTCAGCAGGCAGAGCAGAAGAAGTGCGGTGATGACGAGGCTATGTACTACGATGAGGACTACATTGTAGCCTTAGAGCACGGCTTACCTCCAACTGCTGGTGAGGGTATTGGTATCGATCGTACTGTAATGTTATTTGCTAACTGTCATACCATTCGCGACGTTATCTTATTCCCAACCTTACGTTTACAAAACAAGTAAGCACTAAGAGTCATTTTCTTTAAATAGGCCTCACGCACTTTGCACTAGCAAAGTGCGTGAGGTTCTTTTTTATCTAAACATCCTCAATTTTTGCACTAAAATAGATATATTAAGACCATAGCTTATTTGTGCTATTTCTTACAGGTACAATAGAGGCCGCAATCTGTGATTTTAGGGGCTTTTGTAAAAAGCTACTATCCCCTACAATCAACAAGTCCAAGTCTTTGATAATCATAGGAGAAGTTCCATGCATACCTTCCACGGCTCGTTAGTTGCTCTGATAACACCATTTAAAGATGGCAAACTTGATGAGGTTGCATTGGAGCGCCTGGTGGAGTGGCACATTAAAAACGGTACTGATGCTATTGTACCTGCAGGTACTACTGGCGAGTGTCCAACTTTAAGCTCCCAAGAGCACACTCGTGTTATCGAAATTGTTTCAGCTGTGGCGGCTAAGCGCGTTCCTGTTATGGCAGGTGCGGGCTCTAATAATCCTGTTGAGGCTATTCACTACTCCTTAGAGGCTCAAAAAGCAGGTGCTGATGGCTTATTACATGTAGCAGGCTACTACAATCGTCCTAATCAAAATGGCTTATACTCTCATTTCAAGATGGTTCACGATGAAACTGAGTTGCCAATTTTCTTATATAACATCCCAGGTCGTGCCGTAGTTAATATCTTACCTGAGACAGTAGCTAAGCTCTCTCAGCTGCCACGTATTGCAGGTATCAAGGATGCCACAGGCGATCTCTCTCGTCCTTGGGTTGAGCGTACTTTAGTTAAGCGTCAAGACTTCACTTGGTTAAGCGGTGAGGATGCTACTCAAGTAAGTTATAATGTAGCAGGTGGTGTTGGCTGTATTTCTGTTACTGCTAATATTGCTCCTCAATTAGTCCACAAGGTGCAAGAGTTAACCTTACAAAACAAGTGGCAAGAGGCTCGTGAGCTTCAAGATAAGCTCATGAAGCTCCACGGCTTAATGTTCAAAGAGCCATCTCCAGCAGGTGCCAAGTACGGTGCTTCTTTATTAGGCTTATGCTCTGATGAGGTACGTTTACCTATCATGCCGCTAAGTACTGAGACCAAAGAAGCTATTAAGAGCGCCATGCAAGAGCTCGAACTCATCTAATACTCTGGCCGTTCTTGTTGAACGGCCTTTTCGTTTTTATAAAGGCTTTATGACCCAAGAAAACACTGATAAGAAGAACCAGCGCGTTAAATCCTTTGTTATTCGTGCAGGTCGCATGACAACTGCGCAAACCAAAGCTTTAGAAGAGCTCAGTCCTAAGTACTTAGTCGATGTAAGCTCCTTAGAGCCTCTTGATTGTGCGCAAATTTTTCACCGCGATGCTCCTTTAGTGGTAGAAATTGGCTTTGGCATGGGCAAATCCTTTGTCGAAATGGCGCAAAAAGACCCATTACGCAATTATTTAGGCATCGAAGTCCACCCTCCTGGGGTAGGCGCTGCCATGTTATTAATTGAAGAAGCTCAGCTATCTAATGTCAAAGTAATCAAGTATGATGCTTTTGAGGTTTTAACCAAATGCTTAGGCCCAGAAAGCATCGATATTTTGCAAATCTTCTTCCCAGATCCTTGGCCAAAAGCTCGTCACCACAAGCGTCGCCTAGTTAATGACGACTTCTTAAAATTGGTTACTCCACTTCTTAAGCATGGAGGCCAGATCCGTATGGCTACTGATTGGCAAGAATATGCAGAGCAGATGTTAGCTTGTCTTGATGCTGCTGAAGGTCTTGTCAACACCAATCCTGAAGGAGGCTATATCCCACGCCCAGATTGGCGTCCACTTACCAAGTTTGAGCAAAGAGGTGAGCGTCTTGGTCATGGCGTTTGGGATTTAGTATTTGAACGTGTCTAATCGCTATCAAGATTTACTAGCTTTTTTAAAAAGCCACAATATTCCATGCTCTGATTGCGATCCTTGCGATTGCGGCTGTCAGTGTGCCCATTCTTTAACTCCACTTAATGGTGATGCCAGCTTTAGACGCTACTATCGCTTAAGCTTAAGTGAGAGCGAGTTTCAAACCTTGGTTGCTACTACCAAGGTTCAGCCTCGTATCGCCTACGTAGGCTCAGTGATCATCATGGATGCTCCTCCTGAGAGTCAAAAGAATCATGAATTTGTCATGATTAATCGTCTGTTAGATCATGCCCACGTGCTCACTCCTGCTATCTTTATTAGCGATCTAGAGCAAGGCTTTATGGTCTTAGAGGATATGGGAGATTTTGTCTACATTAACTCCATTCCTGAGGGTAAGGAGCCTGCTTACTACTTTAAGACCATTCGTGAGCTCACCAAAATTGGCACTATGCCTTTAAATAAAGAGCAAGCAGAGCGTTTGGCAGCTTATACCCAAAAAGCAAAAGCTGACCCTAAGGTAGAAAGCCACGTTATTCCAAGCTATAACCTTGATGAAGTTGACTATCAAACCCTTGCTGCTTTGCCTGCTTTTGATAGTGACTTTATCAATATGGAGCTTAATATCTGTAAAGAATGGTTCTTTGACAAGGCGTTACAATTAGAGCTTAGTACTAAAGAGCAAGAGCTCATCAATGATGCTTTTGCTTTTATTAGCACTCAATGCCAAAGCCAGCCTCAAGTGGCTATGCATCGTGACTACCACTCACGCAATATCATGGTCACTCCAGCAGGCTCTGAGATCTCTATTCTTTCGCGCTTTGCCATTTTGGACTATCAAGACATGGTCACTGGCCCTGTAGGCTATGATTTAGCCTCTATTGGCTATGATTGCTATGTCGATATGGAAGAAGACTTCATTGAGCGCATATGCTCATTTGCTTATGAAGTTTATAGCGTGTGCGGCATCTTTGATGGCTATGAAATTAGCCCTCAAGACTTTAAGTCCATGATCAAGATCTGCGCTATTGAACGCCATATCAAAGTCTTAGGTCTGTTCTATCGCTTAAGCCTTCGTGATGGCAAGGATGGTTATTTACAATACCTACCACGCGTTATTGGCTATTTATTACAAAACTGTGAGAGCTTTGAAAGTCTCCATGACTTCAAGCAATTTTTAGAGCAGAAAGTACTACCTAAGTTAAGCTAAGCTCAAGACCTCTACTCATACTTAATAAGCCACCTGATCGTAAGGTGGCTTTTTCTTATCTTATTAATTATTGCTACAATAATCCTAAGTTACATCTATTACTATTACACTAAGGACAAGCTTTATGCTCAAGGCAATGATTTTGGCTGCTGGCCAAGGCAAACGCTTAAGACCTATCACTAATACCATTCCTAAACCAATGGTCAGTGTAGGAGGACAAACGCTTATTGCTTGGCACCTTAACAAGCTCAAAGCCCTAGGTATTGACCACATAGTAGTTAATGGCGCTTATTTAAAAGAAAAGCTATTTGACTATCTACAAGATGGCTCTAGCTTTGGCGTCCATATTGAGCACTCTTTAGAAGAGGGCGAGGGTCTTGAGACTGCAGGTGGCATTATCAAAGCTCTGCCTTTATTAGGCACTGAGCCTTTTTTAGTAATAAATGGCGATATCTTTTTAGATAGCAACTACGATTTCTTAATGCCTTGCCCTACAAAGCTACAACAGTTAGATAGTAACAGTGAACCTCTTTGCTATGGTCACCTCTATTTAACCTCTAATCCTGCTCACAACCTTAAAGGCGATTTTGCTCTCAGTGCTGATGGGTTACTTGAGTATGGCTCTGAGTATACTTTTTCAGGCTGTGCTTGGTACCATCCTAAGGCTTTTGCTCAATGCCAAGTTGCCCGTGAGCCGTTACGACCTTATTTTGATAAATGGGTAGCGCAAAGAAAATTAAGCGCCTCAGTACTAACAGCTAAATGGTTTGATGTAGGTACTATAGAGCGACTTAATGAACTGGAAACCTACCTCACCCACTAGGAAGTTGTTACTATGTCTTGGAAAGGACGTATTTTAGGTGCCATTATTGGCCTGTTTATCTCCTCTGTATTAGGTGCCATCATTGGTTTTACTTTAGGCTATTTCCTTTACGATAAGCCTAAAAACGATCTGCTAGAACAAAAGAAAGCCAGTGATAGAGCCTTTTTCCATAACAAGCGTACTGTAGAACATGAAGCCTTAATCATTGCTACTTTTCGCTTAATGGGCTATGTAGCTCGTGGTGCAGGAACCATTAACGCTGATCATATTCGTCAAGCTGAACAAAAAATGGAGCAGATGAATTTAGACAGCGCTATGCGCCAAAAAGCAAAGGAGAGTTTTAACTTAGGCAAGTCGGATGATTTTAACCTATCAGATGAGGCTTTTCGTCTACGTGCCTTAATTGGCTCCAACAAAATCATACTATCTTCATTACTAGAAATTTTAGTAATGCTCGCCCTGGCCGATGAGGTCTTAAGTGCAGGTGAGTATGAGCGCCTAATGAATATTGCTCAGGTCTTAGATGTTCCATCCGATCAAATGGATAGGCTCATTAAGACCCGTCTTGCTGAAATCCAACTGGCCCACTTCTATCGCCAATTTGCAGAAGCTCGTAATAGAACTAACAAGCAAGAGCAGCACAGCTCCTATGAGCGATATGAACAAGAGCAACACAGTTCTTATGAACGACAAAAACAAGAACAGCAACATTCTTATGAACAGAGTGAGCGTCAAGAAGAGCAACGCCGCTCTTACCAAAGTCAGAGCCACAAAAGCGAGCTTGAGGCTGCTTATGAGCTCTTAGGAGTTAATGCCAATACCCCTTGGGAGGACATTAGACGCGCCCATAAAAAGCTTATGCTCAAATACCACCCTGATAGATTAGCAGCTCAAGGTCTGCCTCCTGAGCTGGTCTCGGTCTATACTAAAAAGGCCCAAGATATCCAAGCTGCTTTTAACTTAATTAAAAGCAAACATGGCAAATAAGCTCAGTCTCGCCCATATTAAGGGCGAGATTTTTTTATTATTAATCTTGAGGACAATACTTGCTATTAAGGGCATCTAAATGGGTCTCTTTGAGCATGGTATTGGTCACTTTGCCAACCCTAGAACTCAAGTCCTCATCAAGCCAAGATGCCTCAGGTAAATAAGACTCAGGAATAGCAAAAGGAGCTGGAGCACAAAAACTTAAGAGCTCGTTAGTAGTAGGATGCCTAAAGCGCAGCAAGGCTGCATGTAAATTTAAATGAGGCACACACTCATAGACTTCATCAGTAGCATAAAGATGGTCGCCTAAAATGGAGTGTCCTAGTTGCTGCATATGCACGCGCAACTGATGTGAGCGTCCTGTTTGAGGATAGAGGCGTACTAACGTACACTGCTTCTGACTATCATAATAAAGCGCTTGATAATAGGTTAAAGCCTGCTTGCCCACCTCAAAATCAACCTTTTGATAAGGACGATTGTTGATATCTAAAATCAAAGGTAAATCAACAGCTCCAGTGCCTTCAAGCAAGCCATCTACCCAGGCTACATAGACCTTGTGCACGTCACGACTGATAAACTGCTTACCTAAATTGGAAATAGCAGGCTTATTTAAGCCCACCACCATAACACCAGAGGTGCCATAATCTAAACGATGCACTGCAAAGGCGTCTGAATAAATGCTTTTAACTCGAGAGAGAATGCTGTCATGGTGAATACGCAGCTTACCTGGCACAGACAGAATAGTTGAAGGCTTATTAACCACCATAATATCTTGATCTTCGTACAAGATATCTAAAAAAGGTACTAATGGGGGGTCATAATTAAAGGCGCGATGAGACATATAACTTGATACCATGAAAAAGCCCGTAAAAACGGGCTTTCTTATTAAAAACTATTTCCAGAACATTAAGCTATCATACCAAGAACCCTTAGGCTCAGGATCTGGGATCTCACCTGGACGAGGAGGCTCTGGCATATCACTTAAGGAAATAGAGACCTTCTGCTTGCGCGCATAAGCTGGAGCTAAGAACGCTGGCTCAGAACCATAGGTATCTTTATAAAGCTTAAGTGCTTTTTGCTTAGGCTCATTTAAATGGAGACGATCATAAGAGCGTACCATCAGGCCTAAAGCCTCTTGTAATGCTTGGGTATCTCGATAGGTGTATAAGATATTCTTAGCATGCTTAATACAAGAGACATAAGCACCACGCTCAGAGTAGTAGCGGGCAATAGCCAGCTCGCGCTTGGCTAACTCTTCTTTGATGAAAATCATACGCTGATAAGCATCAGCTGCATAAAGGCTATTTGGATAAGACTGCACTAAAGTCTTAAAGGTATTAAAAGCGTTGTAGTAGTTAGTAGGATCTTTCTCTGAACGATCTAAACCTAAATAGTCTTGAATCATATCGGAGCGCTTTTGAATCTCAGTTAAGCCCTTCATGTAATAGACATAGTCGATATTAGGATGAGTTGGGCTTAAACGAATAAAGCGGGCTACTTGAGCAGAAGCTAAATCACTCTCACGCTCTTTGTAGTAGACATAGATTAAATCTAACTGTACCTGTGCACTTAAGTCACCAAAAGGATAGCGTGAATCTAAAGCCTCTAAATAACGACGAGCTACAGCAAAGTCACCTGTGGCCATATTTGCCTTAGCTACATCATACAGATTCTCTGGCGATACATCAGGCACTTCGTCACTATTGTAATTGGAACTGCTACAAGCAGTGATGGCAAAGGTGAGGCTAAGCATCACTGAGGCCAGGATTTTATACATCAAAAAGCTCCGCGAAGAAATACAAACACGCTAACTTATAGGCTAGCATCAAGATGCCCTATTCTAGCAAAAAAATGCTCTATATAGGCACGAGACTAGCTACGCTCTATCTGGTAATTAAAATTACAAGCTATACCACAGCTGACCTAAATTAAAGTTGATAGCCAATAACACCTTTAAGATCAGGGCATTGAGTGCATATAAGGCAAACAATACTATCATGAGTGAAATATCAATCATGCCAATAGGAGGAATGATTCTTTGCACTGGGGCAGTAATAGGAGAGGTTGCTTGGCCTAATAAATAGCTTAAAGAGCGGGTAGCAGGTAACCAAGAGCATAAAGCTTGTACTAATAAAAGTACTATTAACAAGTAACCAAAGCTCTTAACCCACAAGATCAAGGCACCGCAAAAAGCTAAGAATATAGGCATATTAACTAATAGCACAGCAGAGATTAGCCAAATAGCAATGCTTAAAAGCAATGAGACAATCATGCCTGCCATAAAGAAACTGCCTAATCTCATGTTGCGCCAGAGAGAGACATTAACTAAAGGGTTAGTTAACTTAGTTACAGCTTGGGTAATAGGATGATAGTAATCTGCTGAGCTGCTTTGAAGCAAAGCGCGAAATTGGAATAACATCACTAATGCAGTGGCTAAATACATTAAGATCCAGAACATACCTGGGGACATAGTAACAAGACTCCTAAAAAACCATTAATTACTTAAACATCTCTTCAAACTCGTGAGTGCGACGTAAGCAAGCTTCAATCACTTTACTCATCATCTCTTCAAACTTGTACTCACTCATTTGAGCTAAACCTTGAAAAGTAGTACCACCTTTAGAGGTTACCGCCTCACGCAATTGTGCTAAGGACTTATCTTGATTGGCAATGACCATATTAGCAGTGCCTAGAGCCATTTGCTCAATAATGGCACGAGCTTGAGCTTCATTAAAGCCGCGAGCACAAGTCTCAGCAACTAAAGCTTCCATAAAGCGATACATAAAGGCAGGAGCAGAGCCAGCTAAAGCACCTAGGCTATTAATGCCCTCTTCATCAGTAAGTACAGTCTTACCTAAGCCTTGTAGTAGATCTAAGCACAATTGCTCTTGCTCTTTGCTAATGTCTTTACCTAAAGCCATAGAAGTTAAACCTAGACCTAATTGGGCAGGAGTATTAGGCATAATTCTAATTAACTTGCATGGACCTAAACGAGAGTAAAAGGCATCAGTGCGCCATCCTGCGGCCATGGAGATAAAAAGCTTATCGTTATAGTCAAGACCACTGCTGACAATTTGCTCTAAGACTTCTGGCATGATCTGAGGTTTGACGCCTAAAAAGACAATATCGCCAAAGGATAAAGCTTCAAGATTATCACTTGTAATCTGAGCACCTAAAGAAGCAAAAGCACTGAGTTTTTCTAGATGAGGACCAGAGACCATAATCTCATCTAATCCAGCTCTAGTTTTGACAATGCCATTGAAAATACAGGTGGCCATATTGCCACCACCAATAAATGCAATTTTTAACTTACTCATAGCCTACTTAGCCTTATGTGAATAATCACGCTCACCAAAAATAGCACTGCCAATACGAACCTCAGTAGAGCCTTGAGCAATAGCGCTGTTCATATCAGCACTCATACCCATAGACAACTCCTGTAAAGAAGGATAGCGACTTTGATAGCGCTCACGAAGCTTATATAAAAGAGCAAAAGAATCTGATAGCTCTTGAGCACTAGCATCAATACGAGCTACGCCCATTAAGCCTATCACTTCAATCTTAGTTAATAATGAGGCACACTCTAGTAAAGCATCCAACTGCTCTACCTCACAGCCTTGCTTTTGCTCCTCATGAGAAATATTAACTTGCAACATGACTTTAAGTTTAGGCAAAGAGTCAGGACGCTGCTCATTTAAGCGCTCTAAAATCTTAACTCTATCGACACTTTCTACTACATCAAAGTGCGCAGCAATGTGTTTGGTCTTATTAGATTGTACAGGGCCAATAAAGTGCCAAATAATATCGTTAAAACCTTGAGCTTTTAAAGATTCAATCTTTAAAACTGCCTCTTGAACATAGGACTCACCAAAATGACGCTCACCTTGATCATAAGCGCTTTTGATCATGTCCTCACTCTTGGTCTTAGAGACACATAATAAAGTAATCTCTGTTGCTTTACGGCCACAGCTTGCAGCATCTTGAGCAATTTGCTCATGAACAGCCGCCAAATTTTCAATAATATTTTGCATAACTGACCAACTTTCTAATGTACAAACTTACAATACCTAGCACCCATCTACTTTTTGGGGCTTTGGTAAAAAGAGCACGCTCGGACTATAATTAATCAACTAGGTAATTAAAATGTCAGGGCACTCCTTGATCTTTAGATCCTAGCTCATTTCCCCGATAACTGAGGCTATTATGTTTTATATTGATGAAGATACTTGCACCCAATGTGGCTCTTGCATTGACGTATGCCCTTGTGATGCCATTATAGTTGATGACCAAGGTCATCACTCCATTGATGAAGCATTATGCGTAGAGTGTGGCGCTTGCTACGATGTATGCGAGTATGGCAGCATCTTTGAAGCAGATCCTGCCACTATGATCCCTAAGAAGGATCTCTAAAAGAGCAAGCTGTAGCTATCAATCACGCTAACTCATTTCAAAAGCAACAACTTTGAGTTTAGTATGCAGTTCCTACCAAGCTACAGCTTTAGCCTAATACAAGACAGTATAGCCCTGAGCTTTATAAGGACGATCCTCCTTGTTCTTAAAGTCAGAGTAATGCTTTTCCACATCGCGCAAAAAGTTACTTGGATCAACATTATCCTCAAAACCTCCTGCATAGCGAAGCTGGCGTGACATTGCATAAGTAACAAATAGCTTACGCTGAGCACGAGTAAAAGCTACATAAGCTAAACGACGCTCTTCTTCATAATCTTGCGACCTAAAAGATGGCAAGATACCTTGCTCAAAACCTACAATAATCACTACAGGAAACTCGAGACCTTTAGAAGCATGAATGGTCATTAGCTTTACGCCTTCATCTTCACTAGCTCCTGTAGCTGTAACCTCAACTGCTGCTGTTAACGTAGCCGAAGATAAGAAAGCAATAAAGTTTTCATAGTTTTGCTTACTATCATTATGTGGTTGCGCTAAAAGCTCTGAGCTCTTGTTAGTGTTGTCAGTAAAGTGCTCAGGAATCTCAGATGTTACTAGCTGTAAGTCAGATACTAAATTGCTATGCTCCGTACAAAAGGTTGTAGCATTGATAATAAGCTGGTTGATATTATCAAGACGTGAAACACCTAAACGAGCTGAGCGTTCTTTAGTATCTAAGAGCCTATAGTGTTCCTCAAGGCCAGTCTCATGCATAAGCTTTTTAATAAAGAGATCGAGCTTATAACAACAAACATCTTGACGTAACTCTTCCATGAGATAGTAAAAAGGCAAGAACTTTTTCACCAACTTCTGGCTCTCTTTGTCATTGGAGTTAATGATATGTCCTAAAGCTTCATATAAAGACAGACCACAGGAGTGGGCATAGCTCTCAAGCTTGCCTAAAGCAGCCTTACCAATACCCCGCTTAGGGGTATTAATGATGCGCGTAAAAGAAACATCATCTTTATAATTAGCAATGAGCTTCATATAGCTCAGGACATCAGCAACCTCACTACGCTCATAGAACTTTAAACCGCCATAAATTTGGTAAGGAATGTCATTTTCTACTAATGCATGCTCTACTGTTGCAGAAAGAGAATTATTGCGATAAAGAACTGCAATGTCTTCATATTTCAAGCCTTTGCTGACTAAATCCTTTACTAAACGGCTGACCAATTTACCTTCATGAACAGCCGAACCCTTAATGCGCACAAAACTGACTTGTTGCTCTTTAATATTATGACGCTGCCATTTATAAAGCTCTCGTGCTTGTAATTGCTCACTAGTGATTACATCCTGAGCATAGAGCTTATTAATCAAAGACTCTCGCATACGATAGCTCATCTGGTCTAAATTGTGCTCCAAACTCTTAGTATCATCATAACCAGCACCAATAGCTTGCAACTGCTTGATTAATTGCTTTGGCTCTAAGGATAAACAAAGCTTGATGTCATATTGCTTTACCTGTTCATAACACTCAGGATTAATTAAAAACTTATTAATCAAACGCTCATTAGACACAGCAATCATAGCATTAGCTGCATTAAGAATGTTTTGGGTAGAGCGATAGTTGATCGTCAGCTCATATACCTGCATGTCTGGTACATCCGTACAAATCTTATTGAGATTTTTACTATTAGCGCCACGCCAACCATAAATAGATTGATCATCATCACCGACTACAAAAACATAGCTGTTAGGTCCTTTTAAAGCTTTGAGTAACTCATATTGAATGTTGTTGGTATCTTGAAACTCATCCACACAAATGTAGCGATAGCGCTTATGTAAAGAGTGCTGGATCTCTTTATTTCCTTTTAAGAGATCTAAAGACTTTACTAATAGATCTGCAAAGTCGACTACACCTGAGTTACTACACAAACGCTGGTAGTAGGCATAGACAATTTCAAACAGCTCATCAGGAGTAAAGGAACGCCAATTGCTTTTAAGGTTAGTTAATATGAGATCTAACTTACTTTCATCAAATTTAGCATTAAAACCTTGCTCCTTAAAGTGCAAGATACGATTAGCTACCTGGGCAGGATTAAGATCTAAGCCCTTAAAATCACCATATTGCTCATCTTTAGTGGAGATTTCATTGTCAGCATAGAATTTACGAATAATGCTTTCTTGATCGTTGTTGGTAATCAAAGAAAAGTTGTCTGGCAGTTTGGCCTGCAAGTGATAGCGCCGTAACAGACGATAGCAAAAACCGTGGAAAGTTGACATTAAAAGGCCTTGGTTTTGCTGCCAGTCCATAGCTTTCATTAAGCGCTCTTCCATCTCATGAGCCGCTTTGTTAGTAAAGGTTACAGCAAGAATCTGCCAAGGCTGCACATTCTCTTCTTCCATTAAGTAAACCAGACGTGAAATCAATACTCTAGTCTTACCTGTACCCGCACCAGCGACCACGAACATATTAGATAAAGGCGCAAAGACAATTTCGCGCTGCTGGTCGTTCAAACTATCAATTAAAAAATCTGCCATTACTGCCTATCCTAAATTAAATCATCTTTCTTATTAATCTTCTGTAACAGTTCCAAGGATTGCTCTACATCTTTGTCAAGCTCTTGCTTTTGCTCAGTACTTAACTCTGAAAGAGCACGTGGATGGGCATTTTCATAGACTGCACGTAGGTGCCCGACATCTACATGAGTATAAATCTGGGTAGTGCCTAAACTAGAATGACCTAAGAGCTCTTGCACCACACGTAAATCAGCGCCATTCATTAACATTTGTGTAGCAAAGGTATGGCGTAATTTGTGAGGGGTAATCTTGCCTTCCAGACCACAATCACTAGCTGCTTGCTTAATATACTTAGATACTGAACGCACGGTAAGACGAGTGCCAAATCGATTAACAAAAAAAGCATTGTCTTTGGGGTTAAAGAAGGGACGTACTGATAGATAGCAGGCAATTGCATCTAAAGCCTCGCTCCCTACAGGTACTATCCTTTGCTTATCACCTTTACCAATAACTCTGACTTCCTTTAAATCGAAATCAATATCGCCTAAATTCAAGCTTACCAGCTCACTAACACGTAATCCTGAAGCAAAGAGCAATTGCTCAATGGCATAATCTCTAATGTCTTTAGGACTATCACCTCTCATTTGCTCGGATAAAGCATCTACCTCTTGAAGCGAGAGCACTCGTGGCAAAGTATTGCGCGCCTTAGGCATAGAGACAAATTCCATAGGATTACTCTTAAGGCGCTTAGTTTTCATCAAATACTTAAAAAAAGAGGACATAATACACAAAGAGTGCACTACTGAGGAGCTCATATATTGCTCATGACCTTCTTGGCTATAGTTAAAGCTGCGCGCTAAAGTGCGAATCTCTCTTTTAGTTATTTGCTCCCAAGAAGTGAGAGTAAAGCCGCCTAAGTCTTGACCATAACCTAAAAACCTAATGGCACGAGCTAAGACTTCTTTATAAGCTTTTAAGGTTAAAAAAGAATAGGCACGTTCATACTTTAAATAACGTAAAAAGCAATTGGCAAAGGCATATAAGCCCTCTTCTTGTTCAAAAGGCTCAACATCCTTTGCTCCATCGCGTCTGCGCATAGTAATAGGGTCAATACGCTTATCATGCTCATAACCCCATACCTGAGCCTTATCTTTGTTGTCATTCTCGATCTTATCCTTAAGCGCACTCTTCTTACTTGCAACAGGCTTGCCTACCATAGACAAAATCCTATCTTTAAGAGTAAGGTTCTTAGCACTTGGTAAGCTAGAGACTTTAACTATCTTATCTTCCTTACGTGTAGCTACTTTGAGCTCTAAAGCCTTAAGGGCCTGACTTTCCTGCTCAGAAAGCACCACCGCCTCAGTATCAACAACGCTCTGATCTTTAATCGAAGCCCGCTCCTGACTCTGACTTGCATCATTAGTATCCTTTGAGCTCTTATCCTGATTAGGAAATTTAGTATCTAATCTAACTCCTACTGTAGGCATCATGGTCTGTGGAGAACTTACCTCCATACCATGAGTAGTTGCTTGAGGAGGAAAGGAAGCTATTGGGGCAGGTGCTGTATTATTGGAAGTAGCAGATGCAGCGGCTTGAAAAGCAAGAAATTGTTGATATTGCCAAAAAGATTGGAGGCAAGCTTGCTCGCTTTCAGGAGAGTTATCTAAAAGAGGTACCCCAATATTACCTTGCATTTGTTTTACAAAGATTTTAAAACTTTCATATTGTGCTTGCTGCTCTGGGGTCATAATATTAGTAGCGCGGAAACCCCTGTCTTTAGACAGAGGAGGAAGCGCACTCCTTTTTGATTACAGTTAGAAATGTTTTTCGCTTTTCGATAAGCTTTAGTTTTTTAGAAGTGATATAAAGATTATAGTCTATTGGGCTTGCGTTCTTTTAATATAAGAGTGCTCGTCTGTGTCAAAAATCAAAATCGCAAAAAACCTCTGACTATTACTATAGCCAGAGGTTCTTGGTAATCTTGAGTGGTTTGATAATATAAGGCAGCGCTTAAATACTAAATAGTAATAGCGCCTTCAAAAACAGTACAAGCAGGACCTTTCATCATGACATGATGCCCCTCACCAGCCCAACTAATGCTTAAAGTACCACCTTGCAGATGAACTTTAACCTTGTTATCTAAGAGACCTTGCTTAATACCTACTACTACGGCAGCACAGGCACCAGAGCCACAGGCCATAGTCTCACCACAGCCACGCTCATAGACACGCAAATTAACCTCACTACGGCTTAACACCTGCATAAAGCCTACATTAACGCGCTCAGGGAAATTAGGATGACTTTCTAAAATAGGGCCCAAGCTCTCAATAGAACAAGTTTTAACATTATCCACCACAGTAACCATATGAGGGTTACCCATAGAGACAGCTCCAATAGTTAACGGCTCTTTTCCAGCTAAAGATAACTCATAGCAAGGAAGCTCTTGGTTAAAAGTACAAGGGATCTTGCTTGGCTCAAAGATAGGCTTGCCCATATTAACTACAACTTCGCCATCATCTTCTAACTTTAAGGTTAGCTCTCCTGAAACTGTAGAGACCTTAATCTCCTTTTTATGACAGAGATTATGCTCAAAGACAAAGCGCGCAAAGCAACGTGCACCATTGCCACACATTTGTACCTCAGAGCCATCTTGGTTAAAGATACGATAGTGGAAATCAAGCTCAGGACTAAAAGGAGGCTCAACCACTAAAAGCTGATCAAAGCCTACGCCAAAATGGCGATCACCCAAGCGCTTAATTAAGTCAGGGTTAAAGAACACCTTTTGGGTAACACAATCGACAACCATAAAGTCATTACCCAAACCATGCATCTTAGTGAATTTAATCAGCATTGCTCTGTGTCCTAATTGCTAACAATTAATAATGCGCTCATTGAGCCACATGTCTTCTTCTTTTTGACGCTCACGGATGACATAAGCTTGGTCACCATCGACTAAGATCTCTGCACATAAAGGACGGCTATTATAATTAGATGACATGGAGCTACCATAAGCACCAGCACCACGCACAGCTAGTACATCACCTTCACGAACATTCAAATTACGATCTTTGCCCAAAAAGTCATCCGACTCGCAAATTGGGCCCACAATATCGTAAAGCTTGCAGCCATTGACATTGCTATTAGGCAACGCATCATCAGCAGGACGCTTTAAGGCAGGAACGATATTCATCCAAGAGTTATACAAAGCAGGACGAATGAGATCACCCATGGCACCATCGACAATGCAGAAATTACGTTCAGAGTTAGATTTTAAATACAAGACCTTAGTGAGCAAGATACCTGCATTCGCTACCATAGCACGACCAGGCTCACAGAAGATAGACACATCAATATCCTTAAGACGCACAATAACAGCGGCTAAGTACTCATAAGGAGATGGCGGGGTTTCATCATTGTAGGTAACACCCAAGCCACCGCCAATATCAATATGGTCAACCTTGATACCTAGCTCTTCTAACTGATGGTATAAGCTAATAAGCTTATCCGTAGCTTCAATAATAGGAGCACCTGAGGTCATTTGAGAGCCAATATGGCAATCAATACCAGTGGCGCATAAGTGCTTACTCTTAGCGATATAACTATAAAGCTCTAAGGCCTCTTCAAAGGCGATACCGAACTTATTTTTCTTTAAACCTGTAGAGATAGAAGGATGTGTTTTAGCATCAACATTAGGGTTAACACGCAAAGCTACAGGAGCAACTAAGTTTAAGCGCTGAGCTACTTTTTCTACTTGGTAAAGCTCACTTTCGGACTCAATATTTAAACACTTAATCTTGTGACTAAGAGCAAACTCAATTTCATCTTCACGCTTACCTACGCCTGAGTAAATGACCTTACCTAGATCACCACCTGCCTTAATAACACGCATTAACTCACCCTTGGAGACAACATCAAAGCCACAGCCTGCTTGGGCAATAATATTTAAAATTGCCAAAGAGCTATTAGCCTTAACGGCATAGCATACTAAATGCTTTTTAGCAGCTAAGGCTTCTTCAAAAGCCTTTAAGTGACGCACTAAGGTAGCTTTGGAATAGACATAAACAGGAGAGCCATAACGCTCTACTAGGTCTGTAACCTTAAGATCCTCAGCGTAAAGTTCATTATCTTTATAGTTAAAAAAATCCATAAATCGCGTACCTAAGCTAATCTTGAGCGCTTACCTGGGAGCTTTCCTCAGGCAGATACAAATCGCCTTTTAGGCCGCACCCTACCATCAGCATTGAGCAGCTGAACATAACCCATATGAGTAAGCTTAACTTTTTCACAATGACCCCCAAAACATGTTGTTAAAAGAGAATATCACGATTTGCACCAAACTAAAGCTTAAACCTAGTTAGCTCCTGCTATTTGCACAAGCATTAAGCATTTTGCCCAATTTAGATACACTAAGAACCCTCAGGAGAGCTCTCATCTGCATGATGGCGGATGGTGAATGGATGGATAGCATCTAAAGTACGGTTCAACACAAAGTACTGCGGCAAGTTAAAGCGGACGCTATTTTGACTGCGATTTTGACTTTGATTGGTATAGAAGCGATTGATAGCATTAACCAAAGTAGCACGTGAGCCAAAGTAGTTATGGTAGATATTAACCTCATTGCGCTCATTGACGATGTAGATATCCCAATGTCCTTTATCTAAATTCAAAGGACAGAAGAAATACTGCACAATACCAGCAGTGGCGTAGCGATCAACTAAAGGTGGCACTTGCAAAGCATACTCTGGGCGCATGCCATAACGCGACAGTACGCTAATATCAAACTCACTAGAACCAAATACGCTCTTTTTGTTGATCATGACACCTCGATCTTTTTGAGCACGTGCAATGTAAGTATTTCGACCTACCTCAAAAACATACTCACTCGAACCAGTGGTGGTTAAACAACTAAAGACTTGTCTAATAGTCGACTCCAGATCGTACTTAATTAAGTCTTGATAAGAGGCAGCATAAGAGCACACTTCAATTAGATCTAACATGCTCTGGACACTATCAATATTCTCCTCATCGGCGCTCATAATACGCAAGAGCGTTGCTAATAGCTCTACTACGCCCTCCTCTCCATTAGGTAGAGCAATAGAGCGCAACTCACCCCAGCTATTTAAAAAGATCAAATCGATAGAACCAATTAAGCAACTACGAGAGCGACCACAACATAAGGTCGAACTATAGTCGATATCAATAATATTGTTTTGCAAAAGCTCAGTATCATCTTTTTCTAAATTAAGTACTACCAAGCATGCCGTCATTTTCACCGAACGTTGCAAACTTTGCTCTGATACTCTGCCGCGTTTAGGAGCTAAAACACGCATAATATCGCTGCTGAGCTTTTTAATCTTAAAAGGTGAGACTACCGAGGGCGCACCAGTGACATAGGTAGTTGTACGCGCACTTAATAAACCATTAAAGCAAGCCCAAGTTACTACCTCACTTAAACGAGAGCCAATATAGGAAACCTTAAGATTAAGTAGTGCGACATCATCGCTTGCAGCACTATATAAATGCCAACCTTTTTTACAAAGACTACTTGACGATGGGCAAATAAAGGTCAAATCACGCTCTTCTAAATTATGAGAAAAAGAGCTGTGCATTACTATTACTTTACCAGGAAAACGATCAAAGGCTGCATAAAGCTTACGCGACAAAATACCCGCATCATCTGAGGTAATAGCGTATTCAATACCATGACGCACCGAAAAGCGTAAGAGCGACTGGTAGCTTTCTAATAAAGTGTTATAAACCTCTTTATTAAACGAGCGCACCTGCTCCATCTTCCAGCTATCGACCTGCTCAAGCTCATAGACAAAGTCTTTAGACCATCCCCAGCGCACACTAAATTTATTTAATAAGCCGCGCTTTAACTTATAGTCAGCTCTATGGTAAGCAGACTTATTATTAAGTCCCATGAAGATCTTTAAGTAAAAACACTTGCGCATTAAGAGCAAACGACTGTCGTGTTTAATACGCTGTAAGTAATTAGATGCTTTCAGATACATCAGATAATATGAGTCTAAATCTAGGCTATAGCCATCATGAGAGAGCATATAGTCCTTAAGCTCGGAAGAGAGTAAGCGATTATGAGGATAGTCGCTTGAGTAGGCCTCCATCAGCAAGATCTTAAGCACCACCTTAAAAGGAGACTCAATAGCCTTATAAAGCAACCATAAGCCTGAGCCAAAGTATTCAGTAGGTGAATTTTTAACTACCGAGCCAAAGTCAAACCACTCTAAGCTATCTAAAGGAGCCTCACCTTCATGAAAGTTATCTTGGGTAGCAGCTTGAATACACTCTTGCTCACTTAAAATACGACCATAAGCCCACTCAGGGTAATTTTCATTTTGCTCTAAGAACTTTTTCTTACCATCAACATAATGATCCAAGTCCTCAGAACTATCAGCCAAAGCATTAGGATCTAAAGGCATAAAAAAAGGCATAGGGGTCACGCCCATAGCTGCAGCAAAACGCTCAAATCCTGCAACTTTAACCTGGCGGTTATGTTTCTTATCTAAAATACTATCATCTAGACTTAAGCTTACTGCATTACCATCAAGAGAACCTGTAATTAAATCTTGAGCATAAGGAGAGCTTAACGATTGATTGCGATTAGGCTCTAAAGGATTATCATTACTATCTACAGGAGCAGTCGACGGAAACAGCTTTTGGAGGCTTAAGTTAAAAGAAGTACTCTTAGCCAAAGAGCGAGCCACTCTAACCATTCTCACTGAAGCTTTTTTAGCCACTCTAATACGTCTTTTGTGACGGATAGGAGTCTTATCTTTAGATTCAAATACTTCACTATCTAAATCAAATTCTATTTCTTGAGAGCTTTGGTCATTTTTGAGTGTGCCCCCTAGCGATAAAAGATCATAGTCTGTGTCATAAAAGTCAGTATGAGTATCGAAGTTTTCTTCCTCATCAATACTTTCAATGTCACTAGTAGCACTATTAATCAAAGACTGTTGTTGATCTTCAGGATTGAAGTACCAAATATTGGCATCTTGCCTGTTTCGTTGGCGCTGGTTATTTGAATCTTCAAAGGCCGAATAAGGATTATCTAAAGCAAAAGGCTCACTATCTGCTTTAAGGTTATCCCAAGAGCTTTCAGGAACTCGTTTATTGAGCAAAAAGACATAACTATCTTGCTCAGACTCTAATTTAAAGTGATGTGTTATCTCTTGCGAAGCCAAGTTTAATTGATTGTCTTCAGAATGAAGTAAAGCCTGATCTTGTGGATTTAAACCGACGTAAGAGGAGTCTAGCTTAATTTGTTCTTGATCTTTAGCTACCGAATAAGAAACGCTCAAATCATAATTGCTAATATAACCTGAGCTAAAGTCCTCACTGCGAATTTGGCCTATCCAATCTTTAAGGCTGTAAAAGCCTTGATAGTGTGGCATGCCATGATGCTTAAAATACTCTTGATCAGTGAGATCATCATGATCAATCTCAAAGGCTAATTGAGCCTCAGCAAAGGCAACATTATTGAGTTTTTCTAAGTCCAATAAAGTTGGAGCATTAACATTATTAAGCTCAGGCGCTAAAGAGTTACCAACAAGGCTATTAGTTACAATAGGATAAGCAAAAAGCACTTGGGTGCTCAAAGGATAAGCCAGCTCCATAGCTCCGCTAAAGTTTAACAATTCGCTATAAAGATCTAACTCCTTGTCATGCTTGTCTCCTGTAAAAGGTGACCACTGCTCAGTAGACCACAAAGGGCTAGGAGCATGGACACATCCTGAAACAAAGACAAAATGATTGGCCATTAAAGGACAAACAGAGCGTAATGGTCTGGCACCTAAGGACAACTTAGTATTACTCAATGGTAACAACTGCTTGTCCTTAGGTATGGCAAATTGCTCCATACCAGATATGCCTTGGGTCAAAAAGTGCACATACTCTTGATAGGACTGCTGCTCTTCTTTCGTAGAGATAAGATACCAAATAATATAGCGTCCACACAGTCTAATAGAGGAGCGATAAAACTCATCTAACAAGAAGAGATTTTGCGCACTACCGCAATTTTCCTCATCTAGGCTATCAGGTTGGAAATTAGTAAAGCGATCTTCAGGGGTAACAAATAAGTTGAGCTCTACGCCTTGTGATTTGATGTAATTAGTAATAAAACGACATTTATCTTGTAACGCTATAGTGCGCTCTGCACTTAAGTTAGCTTTGACGCAAACCCAAATATCAACATCAGAGCTATCGCTCTGCCCTAAAGAAGAGGTTGATCCCATAGCATACAATCCCAAGATATCCTTATGCTTAGGCTCCTCTAATACAGGAGCTTGTGGGGAAATTAAGGACTGTAGATAGTGCAGTTGTAAGGCATCAGGCTCAAACATATCAATGCCTTGCGGCACATTATGAGCACGAAAGCCTGGCAAATTAATATGGTTGTAATGCAAAAGCACTGGAACTATAGACAAGCAATAACGAGCATCTGCACTCATTAAAGATAGAGCATGACGCAGACGCGTTTGATTTAACTCTTTGTAACGCTTAAAGCGCGTCATGATCTGCTGTTTAGATATATAAACCATGCTCTGCACACTCACCAGGGAAATCCAATAGTCTCATTATACATAGGTTCATTTAGATCACACTAAGTAATATCACCATTAAGAAGTGTGCGGCGCAGCTCACAAATTTAGCTTTTACTTTTTCCTGTGCTTGCGCTCTAAGTAAGCTTACATCCTAGGTTTAACGCCCTCTAGCTATGAGCTTTTTTTCTGCTTTCATAATACTAATCACACTCAAGGGCTAAGAACTACTAGTGTTTAGTGATAAAATCAACATTTAGCTCTTTGAGGCTGTTTGCCAGTCTTTTATGGCGACAAAACTGTATATCCTCATAGGTATGCAGACTTATCTTTATTTAGATAAGACGCGATCCATAATTTGTGGCTCGCGGATTTTGTTTAAAAAAGTTCTGTTTTCCATCGATGCTGCTTTTTGGTGATCCTGCACTGTGCTCGATTATCAAACCTTGCGCAACATTGATATTAAGCCAAGTGCAAAGGTGCGCCTTTTAGGTTTGTACCTTAGTGTCTTTTAGACCCAATTGGTTCATAAGATTGTCACACAAAGGCCCATGCAGGGATCAAAATGGTAAAAGAAACGTCCACCACCCAAAGCACTTCTCCAAAGGTTGAAGCCGCGCAAGCAGCTGCGACTCAAGATGCAGCAGCTGCTGTTGTAGAGAAAAACTCATCCACTAATGTCGAGGTTGCTCCTAGCGTTCAACCTCAGGCACCTGTCTATGTAGATCAGGCCCAGTTAAAAGAGCTGGAGTACCGTCTCTCTACTAAGGTAGCTGAAGGTTCTTCAGGTGCTAAGACTGGTCTTTTATGGATCGTCACCTTATTAGCCTTAGGTGCTGCTGGTTTTGCAGGCTATACAGCCTTACAAAACCAACAAAAGCTCACCACTATTAGCTCAGCTTATGATGCTGTCAAACAGCAGATGAGCGAGGCCTCCATCAAGGTTGAACAAAAGGCTGCCCTCTTGGAGAGCGCTGTAACTGCCCACCATTCTTTAGAGCAAAATGCTGCTACTTTAGCTCAAAACTATCAAACTTTAGGCAAGAGTGTTAATGACTTAATTGCTGCTCAACAGCAACAAAGCGAAAGCGTTAATAACTTAGCAGCCAAGGTCACTAGCTTTGAGACCCGCAATCCATATGATTGGATGTTAGCTGAATCTTATTTCTTAGTTAACAATGCCTCTGCTAAGGCTGTCTTTGAAAAGGACATCAAGGCTGCTGTATGGATGTTAACTCAGGCTGATGAGCTCTTAGTTACTATCGAAAATGAAGAGGTAGTAGCTTTACGTGAGGCTATTTCTAAGGACATCACCACTTTAAACAATATCAGTCTCGTTGATATGCGTGGTTTAGGTATGACCTTAGATCGTGCCTATGACAATATCGATAACTTAGTCTTAGAAGGCTACTCTGATCCTAAGGTTCGTGCTGCTGCATTTGAAAAGGCTCAAGAGACCACCAAGGACATTAAGGACTGGAAGGCAAACTTATTAAATTCAGCCAACGATTTTGCCTCACGCTTTGTTGAGGTTCGTCGCCGTAATGCTGAGGCTGCCACTGAATTCTTAACTCCAGAGCAAGACCTCTACTTACGTGAGAACATTAAGACCAGAATTTTATTAGCTAAAGCTGATCTCTCCCATGGTGACAAGGAAGCTATGCAAGCTAACTTAGCTGATGCTATCAAGCTCGTTAAGACCTACTTCGATCCAGAGAGCACTGTAACTAAGAATACCTTAGAGATGTTAGCTAGTGTTGAGCAAAGCGAGATCACTATTAAGACTCCTGAAGTTTTGCAAAGCGCTACTGCTTTCTCTCAATTCGCTCGCAAGCACTTATTAGGCAGAGGTAACTAATGATCAAGATCCTCATAGCTGTAGCTCTGTTATGCGGTGCGGTCTTCTTAGGCCCTCGCTTGGCAGATAGTCAGGGTTTCGTCCATATTGCCACCGAAGGCTATATTATTGAGACCTCACTTACTACTGCTATTATTATTGCTTTTATCTCTTTTGTGGTGTTGCATGTTTTAATCAACATCATCAATCGCTCTATCAGCTTGCCACAATCTACCGCACGCTGGTTTGGTCATCGCAAAGTTAAGAAGCAGCACAGCTTACAAAACGAAGCTTTCCAAGCTTACGAAGAAGGTGCTTATAACCGTGCTTTAGCTTTAATTAAGAAGTCAGGCTCCCGCAAGGATCTTCCTGCCAATTGCTTATTCTTAGGCGCTAAGTGTGCCTTTAAGTTAGGTGATTTAGAAAGCTGCCGCAACTTCTTAGACTTAGCAGAACAATCCCCAGAGTGCTCTCAGACTGCATGCAAGATCTTACGTGCTAAACTCAACTTAAAGATTGGCAACTACAATGCTGCTATCGAGAACTTAGATGGCGTCAAGCAAGACAGCTATACTCAAGCTGTAACTACCAAGTTACTTTATGAGTGCTATCAGCTTGCAGGTGATGAAGAGAAGATTGCTGAGTTATTACCTACTTTAAAGAAGCTCAAGTTAATCGATGAGCAAGAGTTACAAGCTATTGTGCTCAAGAACAATAGCATCAAGACCGAAAAAGCTCAAAGTGTTGACGAGTTGGTAAACTTAATTTCTTCTTTAGAACGCTCCGAGCGTCATGATAGTGCGGTTATGACCCCTATTATCAGCAAGCTCATTAAGCTAGGTGACACTACCCACTCTGGCAAGTATGCTCAAGACATCTTACGTCACAACGTAACTCCAGAGTTCTTAGAGTCTATTAGCCGTTGGAGTGCAGCTGTGCCAAGCGTCTTAGAAGAGCTTACTAAGCAAGCTCAAGGCAATGAGATCGGCTCTCAGACTAATGTTCCTCTCTTAAAGGCCTTAGCCAATATGGAAATGAAGTCTGACAAGTTAGCTGAAGCCAAGGAGCACTTAAAGCAGGCCTTAGATGTCACCAAGGATCGTGACCTCTATGTATTAGCCGCAGAGCTCAATGAGCGCTTAGATCGCTATGACGAGGCAACTAAGTTCTTCGCCTTAGCGCTCAAGGATAATAAGTAAAGAAAAAATTAAGGGCCTTTTATCAAAAGGCCCTTTTTTGACTCTTAGTAATAGACAGAAGGCGAGGCACTACGATAAAGAGCTTCATCAATCTTGAGCTCTTTTTTACCTAAATAAAAAGCCTTGCTCAGTTCATCTTGGCTAATAAAGCCACAAGCTCCAACCATCAAATAAGACGTACCATCAAAATAGCTAATAAGTCCTGTACATGGTGCGTTATCGACATATTTAAAACTAAAACCACGTCGTTCAATTTGTGCAGTTAACCCCCAGCCTGCATAACTATCCATTACATCTTGAGCATAAGCTTTAGTAGTATTTAAATGTGCGGCTGCTGGCATAATTTGCATAAAAGCCTTAGCCGTACCATCTGTTTTGTTAAAAATGACAGTTTTATTAGCGCGCTGATAGTTCATAGTATAACCAGGCAGCAGACGGGCTAAATTTTGGTCAGGCACTGCGCCCATGACTACATAAGGGGAAGCATTGGCACTTAAAGCACACATGAGCGCTATAGCACCGAGCATCAGACGAGAGATCATATCTAAAACCTTACTTAGCTAAAGTTGATATAGCGCATTATACAAAAAGCCTTAAATAGTGGCTATTTGTGCTAAAATCGCCCTATTTAAGTACTTTGGGCATATGTGAGATTTTTGCTATGTTGTCGTTTTTACCAGCTCCGCTAATCTTCATCATCAATATGACTATGATTAGCATAGCCTCCTGCCTCTTGGCTTTTCCTTTAATTTTCTTAGCTCTAATTCGCTTGATCTTACCTTTTAAGGTAGTACTTGATCTGGTAGATACCTTAAATCAATTAGCCTTCCGTGGCTTTTGTGCTCACAACAGCTTATTAATGCGTATTACTACCAAGGTTAAGTGGGATATTAAAGGTGTCGAGAACGTCAATGTTAAAGGATCCTGCATCATTATCTCCAACCATCTTTCTTGGACAGATATTGTCATGATCTGCCACATTTATCGTGGCCGTATCCCTATTACCAAGTTCTTCTTAAAGCAGTCTTTGATCTTTATCCCTATTATTGGTCAGGCTTGTTATGCTGTCGGCATGCCTTTTTTACGCCGCTACAGCCGTGCTCAAATTTTAAAGAATCCTAAGCTTAAGACCAAGGACTTAGATTCTACCCGTAAGGCTTGCCAAAGCTTATTAGTATATCCATCAAGCTTAGTTAACTTTGTTGAAGGCACTCGCTTTACCCAAGCTAAAGCTCAAGCACAAAAGTCTCCTTATCAAAACTTAATGCCCCCTAAAGCAGCCTCTTTAGCTGTCGCTTTAGGCATGATTGGTAAGAATATCGACTGCATACTCAATACTACTATTCTCTACCCTGGCCAAAGTGGGCAAGGCAGTATTTTCTACGAACTCTTATGTGGTCGTTTAGAGAAGGTTATTGCCCGTGTTGAGGTGATCGACAAAGAGACTATTGAAAGTAAGCTTGTTGGCGACTATATGGGAGATAAGCAATTTAAGCGTAGTTTTACCAATGAGCTTCGTGCTCTATGGCAGCAAAAAGACGAACAAATTGCTACTCTCTTAGGCATACCTTATGAACCTAATGCTCATACCAAAACTGAGATAGTAGCAACCAATACATTAGAAGCTCACGATAATAGTGAAAGCTTAACAGGCACAATAGAGAACAATAAAATTGAATAATTGTTAAAAAGGCCTGAGCGCTAAGCGCTCAGGCCTTTTTAACTTATTTGGCATCTGGCAACTTATCTTTGTTTAATAGATAGTCAATCAGAGCAATTAAATCATCGCGTGACTCTACTGACTCCATAGTCACTAAATACTTACCATTGACCAAAATCTCAGGTACAGCATCGATATCAGCATCTTTGGCCCACTTATCAAGCTTAGCTACCTGGCCTAAGGTGACAAAGGAGTTGAACTCTTGTTCAAGCTTAGTCTTAGCTACCCCAATAGAAGCCATGAAAGTTACCATGTCATCATGGCTCATTGGGATCTTGCCTTCCTCATGCATTTGTTTAAAAAGCTCTTTAACATAGAGATCTTCTATACCTAAATTCTTAGCTACGATTAAGCCACGCTGAGACTCAGGCCCCATATAGCCACCTAACATCGATACAGGATTGCGCTCAAACTTAGCTTGAGGGAAAGAGCGAGCAATGACATCAAAATCACCTTGCAAAGAATAACAATGACCACACCAAAAGGAAAAGAACTCTCTAATTTCCTTATGAGGAGTAAGACTCTGAGACCTTACTTGGTAGTTAACGCCCTCTTTATACTCAGCAGCTTGCACTGATAAATTAAAAGATAAAGCAGCTAACACTACAGTACAAATAGCAATGAATTTCTTCAACATGATATTGATGCTCTTAAAATACCGAAACACACACTGTTTGGCTTATATACTAAGTCCTAAAACTTAGCTGTCAAATAGGATCTAAAAACCCCCATAAGCAATCTTATAGGGGTTATTAGACTTGATAGTTGGCAATTAGTTAGTATTTGGTGAATGATCCCAAATGGACACTTTATCACGTAACTGACGAACTGCACGACGCTCAGTGCGCATACCTACAGACAAGGAAAAAGCCAAGGCACGCACCCCAATATTGGAGCGATTAGCAATCTTGCACCATAAGAATAAGCGCTTTAACTTAGATCGCGAAATCTTGTAATTACAAGCTTTATCCATAGGGTCACTAGCAATCTGACGCAATAAATACATAGCCATAACGACATTAGTCAAACAAAAGAGGCGCACCCCTGCACTTTGCTTAGGATCAAGCGCGCAAATGAAATTAATAGCATCGCTTAAATGTCCTGAGGTTAAAGCTACGTAATCTAAGATCTCATCTTGCTCATGAGATGGTAAGAATGATACCCCACGCTTAAGATCCTTGGCGCGATCGCGCAAGATATTAGTCAGCTGTAAGCCCTCACCAAAACTTACTGAGAGATCTAAGAGCTCCTTTTTATCAAAACTCTTATCTGAAAGAGCAAAAAGCTCAGCCAACATCTCACCTACTACACCTGCAACAAAGTAGCAGTAGTTATCAACATCGTCTAAGGAGCGAATGCCCTTTTCCTCTTCATCATCGTCAATACTCTTGCGTAGACAGCTAGCCATACCATGAGCCATGATCGAGAGGGCACGACATAAAATCTCTTGTACTTGCTCATCATAGCTTAAGAGCAAGTTAACGGCCTTATCTAAATCAGCTATAAGCTTGATATCATCACTTTCAGAGCCTACTTTAGTAAGCTCTAAGGCGCGCTCTTTGAGCGCAGCTAAGACATCTAAGTCTGCAAAGTCTCCACCTGCTAAAAATGAGAAGTCTGATAGCCAAGTGATCTTATCTACAGTATTGGCATTAGCATCATCTTCAACAGTATCTACAATACGGCACATTAAATAAGCTAGAGCAATGTACTCTTTTAAAGGCTCTGGCATGAGAGGAATAGTTAGAGCAAAAGAGCGCGATACTTTATTTAAGTGCTCATAGAGTTGCTCTTGGCTCATTACATCACAGCCTAATACTACCTCAGGAGCTTTTTCCTTCTTAAAGCGGACATTGCGCCCGACAAAGAGATTATTACGTTGCTTAGACTCATCATGTTCGTGATGCCCCAAAGAAAACCAGGCACTCTTTTTAGAAAGATCCTTGCGCATGGTTGGGCGCTTGTGTCTCATTAAGCCAGCTTGTCTACTAAAGTGGCTTAAATGACTACTTGGAGGTTTGCTATCCATAGCTATTAGTACTAAAAATTCCTATGACAAAAAAACCTGCACCAAAACAGGTTCATTAAACATAAAGGCTCATTATAAAGCTAATTTTGTCACTAAAACCGATCTCTGACAACCACCCACGGGCAAGCCCGTGGGGTTCCCTGATCAAGAATAACCTAA